>Ga0100377_1000582_pt1 | contig 31369 bp, 42 predicted proteins | sample CryGeymeta201501_FD_83664 | JGI IMG/M metagenome (GOLD analysis project Ga0100377, IMG submission 83664) | Groundwater microbial communities from Crystal Geyser aquifers in Utah, USA - Crystal Geyser metaG 2015-01 | ecosystem: Environmental > Aquatic > Deep subsurface > Groundwater | place: USA...
GAAGAGGTTCCAACTGAAGAGGTTCCAACTGAAGAGGTTCCAACTGAAGAGGTTCCAACTGAAGAGGTTCCAACTGAAGAGGTTCCAACTGACTTACCTGTTGAGGAAGAGATTCCAACTGAAGATGTCATTGCTCCGGCTGGAGACGAAATGACAGATGCAGGTCTTGCGGGTGCAGAAGGTGCACAAACACAAACACAAGAAATAGCTGGCAACGATCACGTTGATGCTTTGGCCAGTGATGCAACAACAGACGATGCTTTAGTTGCTGACGGCCATGTGGGTGCAGATAACGCACAAACACAGGCTGCTTCGATACCTAACGCTGCTAATGCAATGGCTGTCGCACCAACAGGTGAAGAGGCAGAGATCACAATTCCTAGTAACATAGAAACAGCATCTATCGAACAACAACAAAATACTTCTAGTGTAGAGATTGGAGATACTGTAGTTGATGCTGTAAGTGACGATGCTGATTTACCGGCTGTAGACACTGTTGCTGATGACGCTGCAGGCGAACCACCAGTGGATGCAGAAGATGATGCTACAATGGATGACGAATCTACTGTAGATCAGGAAGCTGATGCTGAAGTTGAACCATTACCAGATAATAACGACGAAGAAGAAGATGAAAAGTCTAACGAAAAATTAAACAACTACCTTACGTCTAAAGGTTTGAACGAAGACGAGATCGCAACTATTAGCGGTTACATCGGTAAAGGATCTTTAGCAGCCAAATTACACAACGGTAGTCCTAAGCTTATGGCTAAGGTTATGCCTTTCGTAAGAGAGATCACAAATATCATACAAGAGTCAGGCGCCAAAAAAGTAGGCACAACTTTAGTTACACGTGAGGATTTCGTAGCAACAGTAAATGAAGCATTCAATGGCACTACCGCAGGTATGGCCAATAGACTAATTACCGCGTTTGATAACTTAGACGTTGCGCAGCCAAGTAGAGTATATAATATGGCTATGCATGAAAGTGTTGCTGGTGACATTACCGGTAGAGATGTCATAGACATCACACACAAAGCAGTAAGCAAGCTGGCGTACTACAACCAGACTAGTAAATTTGATGCTATACTTGATTCTATGCAATCTGTTATAGAAAGAAAAAAGTCTAAACTACTACTAAATGAAGATGCTACGATTGTATTAGTAGATTCAAACACAAATAAGTTTATAAAAACACATAAATTCTCGGGACCAAATAGGGAAGTTGATAAAGAAGTTGAAAAACTAAATTCAAAATTAACAGCTGTACAAAAAGATAAAGGTTTATACTGGAAGGTATCTATATTAGAAAATGCCTTGGTCGAAGCACTAGATGTTAACGTTTCTGTTTGCATGAAGGGGTCTGAAAAGAAGGGCGTCATCACTGCAATTAATTCAGCTGAACAACAGTACACAGTACTTTGGGACGGCGGCGAGACTGGCGATTACGGACAGGATCAACTCGAGGAACTGACAGCTGACATAGCAGACAACGACAACGAGAACAAGCTAGCTGCCGAAGATGCAACAAAGAAATCACAGGATGCTTCTGAGAAACCGATGAGCAACGTCAGTGGAACAACCAACGAGGAGTTCGGACAGAGAATTGCAATCAATGATATAGCTGATCCAGAAGCGTTAAAGATTAAACTTATGGACTACATTATCGGACATTTATGGAGAGGCTACGTCACAGATGAACAATCAGATAAGTTTGAGTCATTATTAGGTGATATTATGTTTGATCTTAAGACGCTTGAAATTGAGTCAACCGGCGAGAGCATGGACGATTTGGCTCACTTATTAACTATGATACCGAAAGAGTTAGCGCCACTATTAAGTAAGGTAATTAAAGCCAACGCTAAATTAGTAGACAGTAGGGTTTCAGAATCTCAAAAAAAAACTGAGGCAGTAACTGAATCTAATGCTGACGATGCTGAAACTGAGGACGATCTTAGCGTCTGGACCAAAGCAAAGGTTAAAATAGACTTCGGACCGTTCACTGAAGGAGAACTGGTAGACATAGATGCTTCTCAGTTCGTTTCTTCCGGCGACGACGACTCAATCAAGCTAAAAACGCCTAAGGACGAAATCAACAGCATTCCTAAAAAATACTTAGATGTTGAGAACGAAGGCAACGATACGCATACGGAAATTTCAGGAAAATTGGAGGATGCGTTAAAAAGTCTTGAAGCGGTTGAAACATTAATCACAAGTGACGATAAAATAGATAAGCAAGAAATTTCCGACGCTGTTGGAAAAGTTAAGGCTTTTAAGGATGCGTTGAAAGGCAAGTAATTGCCTATTAACCCCTTTATAAAAAATATCTCCGAGATATATGCCCCATTACGTAAAGAACAAAGATTTATTATCAGAAATTCTAATATCAAAAGAACAAGGCAAATTAACGGACACTGCGGTTAGCATGTTCATATTGATAGCTACTGAGAGCAACAAAAACCTACACTACGAATACCCGATGGACAAGGAGGACTGCATATCTGCAGCGCTCGAAGATCTCATCAAGTATTGGGACAGGTTCAACCCGGAAAAATCGACTAATGCGTTTGCATTTTATTCGCAGATCGCCAAGCACGGATTCGCAAAGGGTTGGAAAAGATTGCACCACCCAGACAAGGGACCTACGTTGTCAATATCAGAAGACAGCATTTATCTATAAGACAACATTTAAAATTGCAAAGAAGTCACCTTAATTGGTGACTTCTTTGATATATACATTATGATAAAAGGAGTAGGACCAAATATAGGCGGTAAATATAAGCAGAATTTTTTCGTGCCAAAGAACCCACATAAGTACATGGGCGACAACACCAGGATCATATCGCGGTCCAGTTGGGAAACCCGATTCTGCACGTGGTGTGATTTGCATCCGAACATCATTAAGTGGAATTCGGAAGGCGTAATGGTGCCTTACATTTCGCCATTAGATAATAAACCACATAGGTATTATGTGGATTTTTGGGTGCTAATAGAGCGTGATGGCGAGAAGCGACAGTATCTCATAGAGGTAAAGCCGAAAGCTCAAACATTGCCGCCAGGAAAGGTACTAATGTCAAAAGTAAACGAGGGCAATGCTACGGCTGCTCAGTTAAAACGATACAATAGGGAATTACGCGTGTATATTGTCAACCGGTCAAAATTCATAGCGGCCACAAAATACGCAAATGCTAGGGGAATGGAGTTCCAGGTTTGTACTGAAAATTTCTTATTCTGACATATATGGGAACATCTTCCTCTAATTGCATATAAATAGGAATGGCAGAAGAATCATTTGATAAGCAGTGGTCTAAATTTCTGAAGGAGCAGGGCTCTTTTGAGAAGGCTGGCAAGTATTCGTACACGTTATGGAAGGATAAGTATCAGGGCGGCGGCAGTAAGAAGTATGGCAAGCCACAGGAGATATTCACCGAGAAGGTGCTTATACCTGGAAAAATATACACGTGTCTGTACGCAGGCATGGATGAGCTCAAGTCCGGATCGCAGTTCATAGATCACTGGCCGGTGTTATTTTCGATGGGACAGATAGTAAACAATGACCAAGTGTATGAGACATGCATAGATTTCAATCTAATACCGCCAAAGGTTAGACCTTTCGTCATCGAGAAGTTGCACAAATATTTTATTTCTGTCATAGATAATAATGCGTCGCAGATATTGATAGGCAAGAAGGGCAAGAAGAGCGTGAACATAAATTTCAAATTGGCACAGGCCATACTAGCAGGCACCGGATTTGAACGTGCATATATCACGTTGCACAGAGACAAGATGGGCAAGATTAAGGTGTATGATTATGCGGACTGGGTATCAGTAGTGCCGCTGTATACCGGTGGAATAAGAGGTAAGGGTGTAAACAAAATATATCAGGACTATGTAAAGAACATGGGACAGATGCCAAAAGAGAAAGAAGCTTTCATTAACAAATTGAAAAAATAATATTATGGGTAAACTTTTTGAGTCTGGATTTTTAGATAGATTGAGCAATAACGCGTTATTTAATTCGATACAGACGAAGGTGCGAGAGATCGCAAACCTGGGTATGCGTTATGATGATATGGTCGTGAAAAACTCACAGGCGGTAGGTGCCACAGAGGGGCAGTTCTTAAAGCAGGGAATAATGGGCGATGACGCGCTTATGTATACACTGGCCATGGCCGACATCGGACCTAAGAAATACATTGCGCACTTTGACAAGGATTATCAGTCAAGACGGGAGTTCCTCAGGAAGTTCTCTTTAAATGGTGAGATACAATGGTGTTTAGATACTATCGCCGATGAAGCTATCATACAAGATGAGAAACAATTTTTTTGCTATCCTTCAACGATGTCTGTAGATGTCGAGGACGAAGTCAAGGAAAAGTTTGAGGAAAACTTCAACAAGCTATATAATTTCTTTCATTTCAATGACGACATCACGGCATGGCAGTACTTTTACCAACTGTTGGTGGACGGATTCTTGGCGTTTGAAATTATCTATGACGATAAGGCCGAGAACATAATAGGCTTCAAGGAATTAGACGCTATCAACCTCAGACCGTCTGTTGAAAAACAGACTGACGGCACGTTCAAGAATGTCTGGTACCAAAACGAGGCGGACGTTAACTTGAGAAAGGTGCTGTACGACTCTCAGATAATATACATTGCCTACGCTAAGGGCAATGCGCTTACCAGAGTTAGCTACGTAGAGCGTTTGATCAGATCGTTCAACCTATTAAGGATTATGGAGCACACCAGGGTAATATGGTCCATCATGAACGCATCGTTCAGAATGAAAATGGTGGTTCCTATCGGATCCAAGTCGCCACAGAAGGCGAAGGAGTCTTTAGGACAGTTGATGTCTATATACAAGGAGGACATCCGATTAGACTACGACTCTGGTGAGTTGTTCGTAAATGGTAGGCCGAACATCCCGTTCTATAAAAACTACATGTTTCCTAACAAGAACGGTGAGCAGACCGACATATCGGTAATGGGTAATGAAGGACCGGACCTAGGCGATACGACACAGCTAGACTACTTTTACAACAAGCTGAAGATAGATTCAAAAATACCGTTCGCCAGGTTTGACCGTGGCGCTGGAGGTGGACAGTTTGTTATGGGTGCAGATGGTGCAGACAGAGAGGAGATAAGGTTTGGTAAATTCATAAACAGGTTGAGATCTATATTTCAAGAGATCATCATAAAACCGTTATACCTGCAGATGATACTCGACTATCCAGAATTGGAAGACGACGTGGAGTTCAAGAGCGCTGTTGGTATCAGGTTCAACAAGGACAACATCTTTGAGAGACAGAAAGAAATGGAGGTCATGCAAAAAACTGTAGAGTTCATCGGTTCGATGTCAGAGATAAAGGTGAACAGGAACGGAGAGGAAGCATCATATTTCCACCCAAAATTCCTGATTGAGCGATACATGCCGATGTCTATATCAGACAAGGAACTCAACGATCAGTACTGGGAAGAAGACACAGCAAGTGCAGCGTTACCAGGTGAAGGCGGTGAGGGCGGTGAGACAGGAGCAGAAAAAGGCGGAGTACCACCGGAAGGCGAAGAAGGCGGCGCGGCGCCGGAAGAAGAAAGTGGAGCAGGCGCATTTAACCTATAAAAACAACGAAACCTTTGATTACTGGAGCGTATAATATTTATACGCCCTTTTTTATTTAATCATTATGGAAGATCAAGCTGTTAGTCAATCTAGCGCTACGTACGAAGATGCTGTGGCCGAATTAGTAATGTTGAGTCAGCAATTGCCGGTAGGGAGCTATTGGAAGGATGACAGATACATGTATAAGATAAACTTAATAAAACTTAGCGGCATTGCACTTGCAGAGTGTACTAGAATAACCATAGTTAGACCAGACGATGTTGAGTACAGTTATCACATAAATAATAAAATATTACTATTCGTTAGCAACATTCCGACTCTTATGAAATCCGATTACGATGAGTATGCTGACGCTGAGCAGGCAGTAAGGAACATATACATCGCGAAGAACACTGAAATGTTTCAGAAACAATGCCTGTTAAAAACACCAACCGATGTACCATTCACAAGTTTCGAAGTATTACACGACGAGATAATCGAGCTACGTGGAAACCAACACTTTCTATACGAACCTACAGTTAATTGCATTAGAGTGATGCGTATCAACATGGACACATACAATGGGTCGGATACACTGCACGATGAGTGGCACTTCTTCATGGAATATGAAGGTGATAACATACACGTGCTGTCTATTTCGCCAACCGTCAACACGTCACCGAAGGAACGAACACAGAATACGTTTGGCGAGATCGTCAACAGACACAATATATTTCCAATAACAGAATACCAGTTTACAGAGCTGGTGAAATTCATAGAGAACAACCCAACAAAAAACGCATAATATGATGATAATGATAGTGCGCACCAGCGACAACATAAAAAGTAACGGTTACAGTAGTTATGCGTTCACCAAAAACGGTAACATAATAGCGGCTATCAAGGACGGTGTGCTGGTCGAGTTACAGGAGTACAAAGACCAGTTTGAATTAGTTGCCGAAGGAAACCTGCATCCCGTATCGTACAACCCAGACATACACTACTTCTTCATGGATCAAACGAAAGATATACAAGACCAACTCAGAAAAAAAATAAGATGATGGAAAACACAAGACTTACCACTGTTTCGGCAAATGTTAGTAGTGCCATAAGCATACATGACAGCAACCACACGGAAGTGCTGCGCATAGAGACGGACGGACGAATATTTTGGCGGCCGCAGGGTTCTACTGAGCTGACACAAATTACAATGGACAAGGATCTAGCGATAGCATTCTCGCTATGTGTCGAGATGCTATCCGGAGGATCGCCGTACAAGTCGTTGATGGAGACGGTACGGGCCAATGCCGTAAAGGACAAGGCAGATGTCATAGGCAACGCCGTAGCTGACTACTTGGTTGACATCAAACTGGCGACGACAGAACACAGGGACATTCATGTCAAAAATGTAAAAATCATAGTCAATGGAATATAAGGAGATAAGGAAGTTCAGGGATGGAACTTCCATGGTAAAGATAAATGGCAAGATGTCAATAGTAGACGACAATCTCAACCTGTTGTTACAGCATAAGAACATTCCTGCATTGGCGGCGGACAAACTACAGAAACAATTTCCTCACATGAATATCAAATATATCGATGAGGAGACGCCTAGTATATCCATATCAAGCACAGAAGGCACGACACAGGCATTTTGTCAGTGGAACGAATCGGACGAGTTAGAAGCGATATATGAAGCTGCATTGGCCATCATCGGCATCATTGAGCTAAGCACATGCAGAGAGTCCACAGAATATTTCATGAAACACTACATAAAAACGAAAAAAAACTAATAAAAATGGAAAAAGACGAAAAAAAGTTAGACGGATGGCACCCTATGATATTTTTTAACGAGAAAAACCTGAACGGTCGAATTTACACACATGCTAGCATGAATTCAGATGTCATTAACAATATGAAAGATAAGATGGATGACAAACGGTACATGGGCGAGCTCGGCCACCCAGATATGTTTGATCCGCTCAATAATTTTTCAGATATTAGTCTATCTAACGTGAGTCATCTTGTTGAGGAAGTCGAGATACATGATAATATCATGTTCGCTAAGATCAGAATGTTGGATACAAAAGTGGCCAACACGATTGTCAGTGTACAACTTGATATACCGGCAATCGTGTTCAGGCCTAGAACATCCGGCACAATAAACGAAGACAGCACAATAGATTTAAAGGCGATCTACTCATTCGATGCCGTTAGTGCGACAGACGACGCGTTCAAGGACATGCAGGATAGATACAATATAATCATATCTAAACTTGGTCGATTACCAGACTTAACAGATTTAGAAGGTATAGACAAAGCATATTATCTCGAATGTCATAAAAATTCTAATGGAAAAAATCCTCAACTATAAAAGGAACATTCCATAACACTAAACATAAAAATTACATGAGACATCTTATAGAAACAATCCTGATGATTGTAGCACCATTTTGTTTATGGTATGCGGTATTCATACTGATATGCGCAGAATGGAACATATCACACTGGCACTGGGCAGCACGGACGATATGGGTTTTAATATCTCTAATAACAATGGCAAAAATCTTTAAAAACTTTAGCAAATGATCATATTATTTATAAATTTTACAATTTCTTTTTTTGTAAATAAAGCTTTAAATATATAATTTTTATTTTTAACTGAATTCCATTTTGTTATATTTCTAATTTCGCTTATTTTATCTTTACCATTTTTATTAAAAGTCCATGTTGATTTAATTTCTATTATTAAATTTAATTCTTTAATATAAAAATCTGGAAAATATGTATGTGATATTCCATTTAATATATATGTGAATTTTGGAATATTTGATAATATATTTAGTCCAAATTTTTCTTCTAACTTTTCCAAAAAAAATAATTCGTATGAACCTTGATATAAAATATTAGAATTTTTATAACGATGCACACATAATGCAGATTTTCTATTTTTTATAAATGATTTAAAATATTTCATACTATTATCAACACCATATCTTTCAATTAAAGTATCTTTTATTTTTTCTTTAATTTCATCAGATTGGAATACATTTTTAACACCCCATGTTTTTAAATTATAATCTTCTAATTTTTTTTTAATTAATTCAGATTTCATTGGTGACGTAACTCCATAATTTTGTAAACATGTTTTAATTTTTTTATTTTTTACAGAATTCAATTGATTAGTTGAATATACTCCGTATTTATTAAATATTTTATTCTTTCGTATATTTTGAAATTCAATATTTAACATTTGACATTTATTACTACAAAATGTGTAATATCCATCTTTAATTGATCGAAAATTGTGTAATACACGCTGACACTCTTTACACACTGGTTTTTTATTTGTTTGATGATAAAAATGCCATATTCTACAATTAAATTTCATATCCTTATACTCTGACGTATATTCTAAAATTAATATATGATATTTCTCATAATTTTTTTTAAAATATGATTCCCGTGATTTATTACCATCACCATCAAATAAAAATTGTAAATCCTGTTTAATTTTTTCCATTGTTTGCCGTATATTTATTTATATATCTAAGTTGAAACAAATAATATCATACGATATATTATTTAAAATATAAATGATATAATTATGAATACATTAGATACACAATACAAAGATCTTTTATCTAAAATTTTAAATGATGGCAATACAAAAATGGATCGTACTAAAATTGGTACAAAATCTATTTTTGGTACACAAATGCGTATTAATCTTAACGAGGGATTTCCGATTTTAACATCAAGACAACATTCATTTAAAATTGCATTTTATGAAACAATGATGTTTCTAAATGGTGAGACTGATTCCATAAAATGGTTAGAATCTAATAATATAAATATATGGCATGGTAATACCACAAGAGAATTTTTGGATAATAGAAATTTACAGCATTTATCGGTTGGTGATATTGGTCCTTGTTATGGCTATCAATGGCGACATTTTAATGGACCTGGTGGCATAGATCAATTACAAAGAGCATTTGATACATTAAAAAATAATCCGAATGATAGAAGAATGGTAATTACTGCATGGAATCCTAATCAAATAGATAGTGCGCCATTACCATCTTGTCACATATTCTATCAATTTTATGCTTTTGAAAATAAATTAAGCTGTCAATTTTATATGCGTTCACTAGACGTGTATCACGGTTGCGGATATGATATTATGTGTTATGGCCTTATTACTACATTATTTGCTAAAGCATTAGGTATGGAAGTTGGTGAACTTATTATGTCAACAGGTGATACACACATTTATAATAATCAAATAGATGTTGTAAAACAACAAATAAATCAACCACATTTTGATTTACCATATTTGATTATAAAGAAAGAAATTAATTCTTTATCTGATATATGTAAACTTAAATGGAATGATGTAAATCTTGCTGGTTATATCTCTGCTGGACCATTAAAAAAAGTTGATATGGCCATTTAATTATGAATAAAAATGAAAAAAATAAATACGGCCGCGTGCAGGCTCATTGAGTTCGGCACGCCGGATGCCGACGGACTCGTCATACAGACGTCCGAGGTGGAGGCATCTCCAGATGTTGTGTGCGTCATCAGTACGCCAGATAACGACTACAACATATTACGTGAGGAAATTGCTGGCACAGCACACGTCATGTTCATGACCGACGGCGTGTATGTGTCAATAACGCCGTGGCCTGGATCGAGGGGCGATATGCTTCGATACGCACTCAGCGTCGGAGCGTTGGACATTCTTCCAGTAGGGACAGGATGTGTGGACGAAAATGATTATATTTGGAATTATCGATTATTATACATCTATCTTAAAATAAAAAAAAATGAATGCACTGACAGACACCCCATTTAAGAATATAAACCGGAAGGTGCTCACCGCCGACGAGAGAACAGTCAAGCTGTTATATCCAGAAAAACAGGTTACGATAATCAGCTCGGGCTGGATAGACGAGTATCACGTGATAGTAGAGGACGGTACAAAAAAACAATCAACATACTGCATGATGAGCACGGACAAAATAAAGGAAACTTTCGATATAGACATAAAACAATATTAAACAATATTAAATGAGCGCTGTACAAGATTTACTGACATACAAGCTTCGACCTAAGGTGTTCGAACAACTAATTCTATCCAATCGTGTTAAAGGCGAGCTTAATCACGGTGACATTCAACAGCACACACTGCTGTACGGAACGCCTGGCACCGGAAAGACATCGGCCGCCAGAGTGCTCGCGTTAAAATCCATGGGACATGCTGACTACTACATCAACTGTTCCGACGAGACCGGTGTGGATACCGTACGTGACAAGATCAGCGGCATGTGCAGCTCGTTATCCGTGCTAGACGGAGAGAGAGCCATCAAGGTGATCATATTAGACGAGATAGACGGAGTGTCAGACCAGTTCTTCAAAGCATTGCGTGGCACGATAGAGAAGTACGAGAAGACTTGTCGGTTCATAGCCACTTGCAACTACGTCAACAAGGTTCCGGACGCACTGACGTCCAGGATGAAACCGATAAACTTCGACCCGATCGACAAGGAGGAAGAGGAAGAGGTCAAGATCCTGTGGAGAGAACGAGTAGGCATGGTGATGTCAAAGCTCAAGATAGAGTACGAACCGGCTGCCATGGACGAGTTCGTCAAGAAGAACTTTCCAGACATGCGGTCAGCTCTAAACAAGATAGAATCGTGGCAGATACAGGGTATCACGTCGGTCACTGCCGAGAACATAAAGAGACTCAGCTGGGACTTCAACGACCTATACGAGATGCTCATCAAGAACCCTGATCCATACGCTAACTACAACTTCGTGATGGCGAACTATGCGACGAAGGTCGAGGACGTTATGAATGCGCTCGGTTCAGACTTCATAGACTGGATCGGAGAGTCGCACCAGGACAAGATAAAGTTCATACCGCACATATTAGTATCTGTCGCAGACTACCAGGCCAAGCGTCACCTGGTCATAGATCCAGTCGTTGCACTAGTTGCACTTGTCTTCTTTATACAAAAGACACTTAACTCGTAATGTATGATTGGTCAAAAAATAAGTCCGATTTTAGTAGAACTAGAAAATACTATTTGGGAATTCGAAGCCAATATTGGCGCCAAACCAGATTATACAGATGCTGCATTTAGAGCTATTATCAAGATATTTATGTCTGCGATAATGGATAAAACATGGGAGCTCCAATTAAAAGAGAAAATTACGATGGAAGATCGAATTAAAATGGTTGAAAAAGCCGGTGCAGACATGCACCAATTCATTAAAACATATACAGATTACGATACATTTACAATGTATGACGATATATAATATGTGAAACACCTTACTGATTATAAATTGTTCGAATCCGAACCAGTCGACCAGAAATGGTATCACGGCACCGATCACGAATTCGATACTTTCGAGAACCGGCCTGACGTGAAAGGATCAAGTGCAGTTGGCATCTGGGCGACTGACGGCAAAGATCTTGCCGAGATGTTCGGAGAGCACGTATACGAGGTCGAAGTAAGTTACAAGAAGCCCTACGAGATAGACATGGACGAGTGGAACGAGATTAGAACAGATCATGCAGGCGACACGGCATACTTCAAACAGTGGAAACAAGAACTGATCGATAAAGGATACGACGCATTATTCGTGAAGGAGAACGATTGGGAGGCACATAACTTCAAAGACCCTAACATGGTCGCAGTATTCAACACAAATCAAATAAAAAAAATAAGATGATGAAACCAAACTATTTCAAGTGGCTATGGTCCACACAAAAGAAAACCGTAATATTGACTATTGTAGGCATTATCGCATGTATATTCGCCACGCCAGTAATACTGGATCCAGAGAATGCCAACCCAATTGCTGTTATTATCGGAGCACTTGTTGCTGTGTACGGATTCACTGTTGGCATGGCATTACAACCGTATATGATATACAGAAAATTGGACAAAACCAACTACTGGACGAAAAAATGAAACGACGAATAAAATTATTTGAAGAATTTGAATCAACAGAAGAATTGAATAAAGGATTAGATGGTGTGTATGCAAAAAAATAATTTCCAATAAATGTGTGCGGTTTGAAAAATACTTGTATATTTGTATTCTTTAAAAATGTAAAAAAAACTCCTAAAATAGGAGGCGGTGTAATAAGTGTGAAAACAACTGGTCCACAGAAATAAATCGGCATTTTTTTTAAAAAAAATGAAACTTTTTAGTAAATGTAGATATATAGATAGAAATTATGAAAACAACTTTATCACTTAGCTTATTATCGTCACTCTCTAGTCTGAAGAGCGGGTTGAGCTATGCGTAAAAGATAACTAACATTACTTACGAAAAGCTCAATCAAACGATTGAGCTTTTTTTATTATCTGAATGGCGGAATTGGTATACGCGCAACGTTGAGGTCGTTGTGTCCACAAGGACGTATGGGTTCGAGTCCCATTTTAGATACTTTGGTGAACGCACCAGATTTTTTTTTTGATTAGTGCAAAATAAAAAGGAGAGTTAATCTATCAGTGCTCGTTTTCGGGTGGTGTTCAATTCTCCGCAAGTAACAAGGAAGATCTAGCCGAGGGTTGACGACGGCACCGCATTTGAAACGCGGCGAACTGAAAGGTCTTGTGAGTTTGATCCTCACATCTTCCGCTGAAAGTATTAAAAATAAAGTGAATGAATGAAGAAGAAAAATATTGTCTCGTAATGTTTCCCTACCCATCTGGGAACGGACTCCACATAGGTCATGCGTATAACTACATGGTCATGGACTCCTGGTGCAGGTGGAACAGGTTCAAGGGCGTGAAAGTATTCCAACCGTTTGGATACGACGCGTTCGGACTACCAGCTGAGAACTACGCCAAAAAGATCGGCGGAGATCCTAGAATAGTCACGAATGACAATATCAGGAAGTTCAGGAACCAGATGGACAAGATGGACACGCAGTACGAAGAGATTCTTACGACGTCCGACCCGAGATATATCAAGTGGACCCAGTGGGTTTTCATGAAGATGTACGAACGCGGTCTTGCGTACAAGAAGGATGCACCGGTCAACTTCTGTCCAGATTGTGATACAGTACTTGCAAACGAGCAGGTAAAAGGTAAGAGGTGTGATAGGTGTGGAAACGTAATCGAAGAACGGTTCATGAACCAGTGGTTCCTCAGGATCACGGACTACACGGACAGACTTATTGCCGGACTTGACAAGGTTGATTATCCGGAAGGGACCAAGAAGATGCAGAGGAACTGGCTTGAAGACCAGAGAGACTGGTGCGTCTCTAGACAGCGCAAGTGGGGTTGTCCGATTCCGATCGAAGGTGAGGAAGACACGCTTGACACGTTTGTGGATAGCTCGTTCTATTTCCTCAGGTATCTTGATCCTGACAATACCGGTGAGCTTGTATCACCAAACAAGGTGAAGCAGGTTGATCTTTACGTCGGTGGACCAGAGCATGCTTGCATGCACCTTATATATGCGAGGTTCGTTAACATGTTCCTCTACGATATAGGTGTCACGTCGTATGAGGAACCGTTTAAGAAGGTGTTCCACCAGGGGATGATAAAGTACCAGGGCGAGAAGATGGCGAAGTCTAAGGGCAACGTGGTAAACCCAGACGAGTTTGATGCTGCTGAACTAAGGATGTATCTCATGTTCCTCGGACCGTACGCCGAGGGTGGAGACTGGGGAACCGGAAACATGAACGGAGTGCGCAAGTTCATACACAGGATGGACAGGTGGACCAAGAACGTCGGAGAAGATGTAATAGATCTCGCCGAGTTCGAGAACAAGATAAATGAAAACGTAGAGAACTTCAGGTTCAACAAGGTGGTATCTGATTTCATGACGTTCTATAATATTAACAAGTCTAAAAAACCGTGTGTTAAGACAGCGGAGAGACTTAAGGAAATGTTCGAGTGCTTCGCCCCTAGTTTTGTGGACAAGTCAGAACAACAGTGATAATTCTATAAGGAAGATGAAGCAGTGCCATGGAGGCGCGACGTGCTTCGAAATCACGGCCTCGTTAAATCGGGTGGGGATCGGGTCCTCCATCTTCCGCTGTATGAACAGGTGAAAACAGTACAATTGGCCTTGTGGTGAAATTGGTATACACGCTAGATTTAGGATCTAGTGCTTCACGGCGTGAGGGTTCGACTCCCTCCAAGGTCACGAAAATAGAGGTGTGTCGGAAAAGACAGACGAGGGAGATGCTCCTGCTGGATCAGCTATATGCAAGTAGTCCCAGCGTGCAGGCTAAAATCCTGCCACCTCTACTAATTTGCCCAAATAGCCCAATTGGTAGTGGCGGTAGTTTTAGGAACTACGACAGTTATCGGTTCGACTCCGATTTTGGGTACAAAAATGGCAAACGTTTATAAAAGAAAAACAAATTAAAATATGAAAAAAAGAGAAACAGTACACTTCATAATAAAGGTTAGAAACCAATTGAAGATGAAGCATGCAACGAAGCTTATATTTATGTCGTCCACAAACAACATGTCGATATACCGTACGATAATGTTTGACAACAGCGCAGATGTAGAGGCTTACTTGGAGAAGCTCGGCTGTGAGCCTGAGAAGGTATCCAAGTTGAGTTTACAGAATATTGAATAACAGATAGACAAATCTAAACTGAAAGGGCGTCTATTGATTTAGACGCCCTTTTTAATTATGCTCCGGTGGTGGAACTGGTAGACACGCAAGACTTAAAATCTTGTGCCCATAGGGCGTACGGGTTCGAGTCCCGTTCGGAGTACTTTACGAGTAAAAAAAACAAACAAATTTACACCTGTGTCAATAATAGGGGTAATAGATGCACCAGTGATGAAGTTGGCAAAGCATGAATGTTTCAAAAATATTCTATCATGGGTTCGAAGCCCATCTGGTGTACATTTGGAGAGTGAACTACACAGGTGTGTGGATCCGCCTGCTAAGCGAGATGTGCCTTCGGGCATGGGTTTCGATTACTCCGCACTCCGCCATAATAAATGCCCGAGTGCGGAAATTGGCAAAGCCGGCTTGACTTAAAACCAAGTGATTTATGGGTTCGAATCCCATCTCGGGTACTTTTATAGATCATATTTTTTAATTATTCGTCTAACCTGTGAATGTGACACATTCATTATTCGGGCTGTACGTGAGATCCATCCATATTTATTTCGATCTGCTTGATTTATGGCTTGGATATAGTTATCAATCTGTTCGGACGTTAATTTATTTTGTCCACCTACACCAGATCTGCCCTTTAATCGTTGCGCATGAATTTTACGAGCATCTTCCAGACCGTGTTTTTCAACTAATCTATCCCATGGATTTATGTATGTGCCGTTATTAATTGAGTCTTGTATATTTTCTGATACGGTCCCCCAATACAAATGCTGTGGATTTGAGCATTTAGGATTATGACAAGCATGACATAACTGAATTTTATGACCTCTTGGCACAGTAGTTCCTAAATAGTGTGCGAGTAGACCACGACATTGTGTAGATGTTGTACCTATCATTACACATTCCATATCTAATTTTATATGCTCCTGTCGAGTGTCCTGACTATTTTTGATGTATTCATTAATATTTTTGAACATGTGATAAAGATTTTATTTTATATATCTGCAGGTTCGATATTTTATTCGTACTTTTGTAAAACAATCTCGCTATAGAGTTTGACGATAATAGGAAGACAGGTTTTTTTTTTGATTTAAACTAAAACCTATTATTATGAAAACTTTATTATTAGCCCAATTGGTAGTGGCGATAGTTTCAAAAACTATGACAGTTGTCGGTTCGAATCCGATTCTGGGTACAAAAATGGCAAACGTATGGTTTTATGCGCCTCATTTCGGTCCTTATTTGATTAGGTTCATAACTTAATAACTTCTTGTATTTCTAACATGTCAACGTTATATGCAACAACATGTGCAATGCCTTCCATCTTATTGTATCCTGCTAGTACTATACCGTCGATGCCACTTGCTGTCATTGCTACTGCAAAGTTCTTAGGTTCGTACATAAAGAATTCAGCCCATACGTATTCAAAGAAATCTATACGATCTTCTGCACTATTACTGACTATTGTGACAAACTCGTCAAGGCCTCTCGCCGCGTTTTCGTGATAGTTGTTTGCTTCCATTTCCCAATCAGATACATGTTTTTTAATCATATTCTTTACAAGTGAAAGATCAGATTTCTTAACAGGTTCACCTCTTTTGATGATCTCACCAGTCGGGTTCAGTTTGATAACATGTATAAATTTACCATACTTCTTTGCATCTTCTAACATATTGGTTAAGTATATGCCTGGACCATGCTCATTATTATTACCTTTGTTAAGATGGTCCAATGTAAAAGATGATCTTTCTTGTCCACTGCCGGTGTACCACACTTGATCAAGGTTCAGATTTGTTTCCTTGAAACTCTCGAATAGTTTAATATGCTTCATTTTTTAGTATAGGTTTATCCGTTTTCGAATTGTAAATATAAATCTTTGCGCCGTCCGTTAGTTCATCATCCATAGAGTATACGTTACTCATATCATCAAAATATACGCGGTAACAGTTATCACCATACTTAGTCATGGCTTCACCTTTTGATACGAAGATCCATTCTATGTTATTCTCTGCGAAGAATTCTTCGATCTCATATATTAGATCTACACTATCGTCATACATGTTAAGTCCATCCTCTAATGAATCGATTTGTTTTATTAACGGCTTAGCATCTGAATAATCGTATTGTACCAATTCCAATACCTGCCTGAATGTCATGTGGTACTCATCTATGATCTTACCATAGAAGTCATCGTTGTCCAAAGACTTAGGACTACAGTGCATCCCAACGTAATTATTTTCAAAGTTCTCAAATAACTTATATGTCTGTAAATGTTTCATGTTGTATATATCGGTGCCGGTGGAATTTTATCAAAGCATGCGTTTTAAATTTAAAAGTTTCTTCTTACATTTGTATCAGTTCTTTGAATTTAAAGATTCCTCACAGTCTTGTTGAAATACAGGAGTGTTGAATACCATGCTGTATGGGTTAATCGCAGTTGAGGGGAACTTTGTTTTTATTAAAAGAATTCAGTAAGTTAAAAGTTGCCTTGTAATACAGTAGCAGTTTAACTTGGGCAAGAGCTACCCAGATGTTTGTGAGCACATCTATTAAAATAAAAACTCTCGGCTGATATATCCACGGTCTAAAAGAGGAGTCTGATTGGAGCAAAGGAACCACACCAAGTTCCTCCACAGCGAATGGTTGACTTTTTTTGCGGGTAAGACTGCAATATTTTTCAATAGAAAAATTAAAAATTTTACTCCGACACGAGCTCGGTCGGGGGAAACAATATTGCGGACGTTTTGTCCGTTTATAATATCTTGTTGGGAAGACAGCCGCCGTTTAGGTGCTCGATACCAGTTCACGCTGACCGATCATTTAGACGACAGGAAATAGGGAGAGTAGGGCAAAGATACTGGGTAATGTGAAATATACCAGGATGATAACTCGAGGGTAACTTATAGGCAACAACATCGGCGTTAATTCCTTCGCTGAGCACTGAGTTTTCATGTGGTCTTCCATATAGGATAAGGTATAAATTCCTTAGTCCGGAATGTAATACTATAGGGATAAGTATGGGGTTCAGCCCGCCATGCACATTCCGGACATTTTTAATAATTTTAAAATAAAACAAATAATGGATCCACAACAACAGAAAAAAGCCATCATAGATGCACCATGGATGAAATGCGAGTGTGGCGGCATCACGTTCGTACAGCTAGTAATGGTAAAGAGACTATCTAAATTGCTAACTGGATCTGCACAGGATCAAGTGATAGACGTACCAATGATGAAATGTGACAGCTGTGGTAAGCTTCCAGGATTCATCACAAAGCCCTTCTCGGACATACCAGACGACATGAAGGCAACAACTGGCATAAGCCTGATGGATTAAAAGATAACCAAAAATGAAATACATCTAAAAGATAACCAAAAATGAAATACATTAAGATAAGCAACGACGGTGAAATAGAGATCAACGCGTTCAGACTGATAGGAGCAAGCTCGAAGAGAAACGACGAAACGAAGATAGGATTCTTCGGATCTGGTCTCAAGTACGGCATGGCATTCCTGTTGAGAGAAGGCATAAAGTTCAAGATCTATGCAGGGTTAAAAGAAGTGACCGTATCGACTAAATCGGTATTGCACAGGGAACAGGAGTTCCAGGTGATACAGATAGATGGAGAGGATACGTCCATGACAACTGAGATGGGTCCTAAATGGACGCACTGGGGCGCAGTGCGGGAGATATACTGCAATGCCGTCGATGAGGATAATGATGCGATAAATATAGTGAGTGAGATCGAGCCAGAAGCAGGCAAGACCATATTCTACATAGAACTTACCAAAGACCTGCATCAGATCGTTGAAAATTGGAACAGTTATTTTTCTAAGGATAGAATTGATGTTGTGTATTCACATGACTTTGGACCGATAGGATCGCATGGCAAAATTTTCTGGTCTCATACTGACAGACTCATCATATACCGGAAGGGAATTCAGTGCTTTAGTTCCAATGATCAGAGCTGTTTTCACTATGATCTTCCCTGGTTGGAGATCAATGAGAGTAGGGAGATAAGTTCCATGTACGATTTCAAGAATAAATTGGTAACGTTCATCGGATCAAACGTGAATGCAAACACATTGAAAATTCTATTGGCCTGCATGGACAAAAATAAGTCATTGGCTGAATTCGAGTATGGCCTACCATGGTATAACCTGTATAGTACGATGAATGTTCCTGCGTGGATAGAGGCTTGCGATAATAAAACACTTGTATCTGCCGAAATATCTGGTTGGTATGCCGACGAGATAGCACTGGACCGTAACGCTTATCTGTTATTGCCACACGAACTTGTGACAAGAATAAAGAAGAACATACCAGAGATCAAAACATTAGGCGAGGGTCACAACGATATAATTTTTAAGACTATCGAGCCGAACGAGAAACAGAAATTCTTGTTGAAGGAAGCCAACGCATTCTTTAGTGAGGCAGAATATGCGGTGAACTTTCCGATACATGTCGTCAAGTTCGAGGAGAATTTCATATTCGGATATGCAAATGACGGAAAAATATACGTATCGGAAAGGGTATTCGACATGGGCAGACGAAAGCTCGTAGAGGTGATATACGAAGAGAACGAGCACAATAATACCAATTTGGGTGATAAGACGAGAGAATTTCAGAGCTATCTGATAGGGCAGGTCATTTCGAGGATGGAAGATAAATGCGCCTTTTTTCTCTGAGCTTGTTCAGGTGTTTGTACATCAGTATTGCTACTATGACGCCTGGAGCAAGGATCCAAAGCATATTTACGCCGAGCCCAGTCGCTATAAATGCGATCTCACCGTTACCAATCGCATATTCTTGGTATGATACCATCACATTAAAATCGTACAGACCGTGTATGAATACGGCAGCCGCCAATCCAATCGTCATGAATAAATGCCTCAATTTCTTTTTATACACACCAAGTGATATAAAATAACCCATTATCAGTCCTGCAAGCATGTGCAGTATTATGGCAGAATATGCCCTGATCCAAAGCACGTCAGGTCCAAATCTCCATGCGTACATCATGTTCTCAACGACCGCGAAACCGGCAGATATTGACATGCTGTAGAACATTATGGCGTGTGGCATCGGCCGTCTGCCCCTGTACATGGCAGTGAGCCTGTAGAACAATAGTTTCATTCCTTCCTCTAATAGCGCCACCTGAATGAATGCGGTGACGACCAATCCGGTAAGGAAGTTGTCCAATGTGAACCTCCAACCTGGCAATATCCATTGGAACGCGGTGACCGCGGTGACCGCGATAGATCCCATTAGGAAATACAAGAACGATATTCTTAGGCTGATGGAGTTCTTTGGAAAAGGCACGAATACGATAAATGCGTATATCAGTGCAGGAACGAATGTCAGCAGGAACGGCAAGAAATTGTTATCTTCGAATATCATACAATCATTGGTATCATTGACTAATCACATAACACGTGTAATATTTTATATATCAAGAAACGGTCCATAAAATTAAACGTATTGATACACAGATACTTACATAATAATTGGAAAATACTTGCTATAAATTTTTTTATTATCAAATAATATCGTATCTTTACAATGTAATCAAGTTAATAATTAAACTAAAAAAATAAAAAAAATGGCAACAGTTAAAAAAAACGCACCAGTAGTAAATTTGTTCGCTTCTGCACCAGTTAAAAAAACAGCTAAAGCAGCAGACGAAAAAACAATTGTAATCGTAAATGATAAAAAAGTATCTGATGCAATTGCAGCTTATGAAAAAGCAAAAAAAGACATAGATACTGCAACAGCTGCAAAAACTGAAGCTGAAGTTATTATCAAGCCGTATGCTAATCAGGTATGGTTGAGTGAAGTAGAAAAAAATGGTAAAAAACCAGATAGTTTCATACTATCGAGTAAGTCGCACACTGATTCATTGATGTATATCGTTGCGGATTCTTACAAAACAATTGACAAAGACCGTCATGATTATCTTGCTGAGACTTATGGAGAGGACATCGTTTCAGATAACAGTATCTATACAATGGATAATAAAATGATCCAAAAGTATGGTGCACAGATTTCTGCTGCAATCATGGGTGCTAAAGGAATTCCTGCTGAAGACAAAGCACAGATCATACAAAAAATTGAGAAGTACAGTGTTGCCAAAGGGACAATTGAAAAACTTAAAGACTTTGCTGCTGCTGCAAAAACATCAGTATCAGTTATCTTCTCTGAAATCTTACCAACACAATCGTTGAAATCAAGTAACAAATAATTTTCAACTAAATTAGTCCACTGTTACAAAACAGTGGGCTTTTATAAGTAGAAACCACACAAATCCATTATGAAAAAGATAATAAGAGTTAAATTGTTAAAGGATCCAGGCGCAGTAGGCGGTTTTTGCATGAGCGTAGGTTCTATAGTTGAATTGTACGACGGCGGGTTCAGAAATCCAGAAGTCAATAAGAACTACTATCCAGTGTTCGGACCGTACACTGTCCTAACTGACATAGCAGATCAAATCATGAATGGCACTGCCACGCAAGAAGCAATTGATTTGTTCGAGGTTGTAGATGTTACCGATATTATGTTGTCACAAGTATCGTTAATGCACGACGTCATGGACGAAACTGGTAGCAACAAACTTTGTTCTGTTATTCATAGATCACTTATGACATTGCTACGAGACAAAATAATCGAGAACAGCCGTAGAGGCGCTGACTACGATTTCAAGCTGTCCGATGCCTTGCTAAAGAACGAGTTAATGGAACATGCGTTACCTGAAGACATGATAGCAATTATTGAAGAGACTAATAGAAATATGGAAAAGATCAATAAAATTATAGCTGAACATGATACTAAGTAATACATATTACCGGATAATTTTACCAGCTTTTACATCAAGCCAGTATTTTTTTAAAGATTCACTGCGTTTCTTAATTTGTTCAGGTGATTGTTTTTTGCCTTTATGTGTAGCAATCATTCTATTTTTTGATTCTTCTGTAAATTTATGGACACCTTTTGCATGCGTATTTCCAATCGGACAATTTTTATTTCCTTTTTGTGAAATACTCATTCTATATTTTGTTTCTTCTGTTGGAATAAATGTATGTCCTAAAGCATGTTGTTTTCCTTTCATTGATTTTGCTAATTTATCACGAGTTTCTTTTGACACTTCATGTCCTATTTTACCCTTGCGAATATTTTCACATCCTATTATACTTCGCTTCATACCTAAGTTACCTTTACTTATTTTATCTCGAGCATCTTGTGTATGTGTTTTTCCATACATAGGATTATTTTTACCAAGATTTAATTCACGTAATTTTCTAATAGTATCAGGTGTAAAATTTACGTCACCACCATCACCGCCATACGTACCATTTTTAAGATTAAATCCCCATGATAAACATAACCAAATCCAATGTTGTTCCCAAAATTGCCATTCCGAATTTGGTACTTCATCGAGTACCTCCATTATCGGTAACATATCTTCTTTCAATACTGATCTAATCCAGCAACTTACTTTGGTCTTCAGCTTTCTGTTTATATGTTTAGATAATCTAGCTTTAAGATTATTTGTTTTACCAACATATTTTATTTCATCTGTACGCGGATCAATTAAAGCATATATAAATACTGTTGTTTCCATAAGATTAGAATGTTTTAACTATATATCTTATATATTATGATAAAATATAATTTTTTTCGATATATTTTTCCTCCCCGCCCTGAGAATGCAGTGTCGCCTGATGTTTTATCGGACTATGACAACAATGAGTACCTAGCTCAGCCTAAATTGAATGGCGATTGTGTCGAGATCTATACGAACGGTATAGAGATACTCATATATAACAGACACAAGAAGCTATTCAAGAAGTCTGCACAATACAAAGATCGTTTCATAAAGCTACACAGAGAGACATTAGGTGCTGGTAAAGACAAGAACAAGTGGATGGTGCTAGTTGGTGAGTTCATGGACAAGGGTAAGTTGAATGATTGGGGTGAAAACTTCAACAACAATTTCGTGATACATGACATCATAGTGTACGACTCGATGCAATTGGTTGGCAAGACCTACCTAGAGCGTGTTGAGATGTTAGACAAGATGTTTGGGAAGGACGATTTGGAGATCATAAAGAACAACAAAGCGTTCCCGGCCGGTGTGAGAAAACTAAAGTTTTTATATGTCACAACAGTAGAATGCGTGTACAGAGTAAAATCATTTAGAGACTGTTTCGGAGCCCTGTGGAATGACATTGCCAAAATAAATGGTATTTATGAAGGATTGGTGCTTAAAAGATGTGACACACAACTTGAAAATGGTATAACACAACAAAATAATATGGCTGGGCAGGTAAAAATTCGAATACCTACAAAGTTATATCTCTACTAACTTATTATATTAATTTTGTATACTTGCGAACGTATTTCATCTAACCATTTATTTTTAGAACTAATAGTATATGCAACTTTACTATTAGTATAAAATTCTTTAATTGTATTATATTTCATTGCTTCTTGTTTACACAGTTCTTTTGTCCAATAACCATTAGGTTTATTTTTAATCATGTGTGAATACATATCAGTCCAACCATTTCTTATAATTGCTTTATTACAGCCATTAGTATATTTTTTAAATTCTGAAAATTTTTTATATTTTAATGCTTCTGTATGACAAGCTTCTTTTGTCCAATAAATTTTCTTGATAGTTTTCATGTGTGAACATATTTCGTCTAACCATTTATGAATAATAGCACTTCCATACGCACTTCTACTATTTTTTTGAAATTCAGTACGAGTTTTATATTTTAATGCTTCTGTATGACAAGCTTCTTTATCCCATTTAATATTAACCCAACCAATTCCACCTGTTTTGTTTTATTTAACACAATCCATTTATTATAAAAAATGTATTTAGGACTTATTTTAAATAAATTATTTTTTTTTATTTATATAAATAATGCATATCTTTACAATAAAAAATGCTACTAAAAATTATGGATAGAGAAGAGCTGATAGAATTTTTAAAGAGCGAGGGCTACTATAACATCAGGGAGGTACCTGGTCGTGGACTTTGTGGACTTAAGGAGTTTATATTCACGATAGGACTATGTGAGGAAATGGCAGAACATGGATACGGCGGTAGGTACTGCTATCCTAAAGAGCTGATATTGGAATCGGTGATAGCCATAGAGAAGTGGGACGGCGTGGATGATCCGATAGGTGGATGGATAAAATACAAAGGAACAAAAGGAGAAAGAAGTAATGACAGTCAAGTCAAAGGAATATAAGAAGGATTTCGTCACGCTCTACACCGATGCATGTAGGAAAGAGGACGGCCTGATGGCATACGCTTTTTGGGCAAGGCACGACGGCGGCCGTATCAGGTCTTCCGCGATGTGTCCGCCAGATCTCGAGACTATATGCCAGGGAGAGATGTACGCGATATGTCAGGGCATGTACAAAGTCCTGAAAAAGCTGCCCAACACGAAGGGCTTCTATGTTACTTCAGATTCGATGGGCGCAATAAACACGTTGAAGAATACGTACCGCGAAACGACGTCTAAGGGCAAGGAGCGTAGAGAACACACCAAACGGTTGAAACTGGCGTACGATAAGATGGTGACTGAAAATAGATTAGAAGTTGATTTTAGACACATCAAGGCACACACCGGCAAAACCACAAATACTAGGGTGTGGCTCAACGACTGGTGCGACAAAATATTAAACACTATAATCAAAAAATATAGAGATGAACAAGAACAGAATAGTAATTGAGTTTCCGAAAAAAAATGGATTCTAACGAAGCACGTAAAGAGTTAGGCGAAGCGGTGTACAAAGCTTCTGTACAATTCTACGAAAGCATTGACGAACACTGTAACCTAACAGACGGAAAGTATTTGGCAGGTAACGGTCATCACATGGCACAGAATATGACAGAGCATATGTAAAGATAATAATAAATATTGAAATAAAAAAAAAATAATATTGAAAGTAACAAGTGTATCAAAACTCTACTACTTTAAATTATACATACTTTAAATCAAAACTACTACTTTAAATTATCATGATATTTTAAATACATACTTTAAATTAACGGACAAATATAAGAGAATTTAATATTTTAATGTGTACAGTGAGACGTGGTCCAACATATCTATTGGTTCTTGTGTGTTCTCGTCGAACGATCTCAGACTTGTTATTTCCCATGTGAATTCTATCCTGAATGGATGTGCATTACCAAATGAGAATACATCTAGTATACCACCCCTGATTGCAAATTGACTTGGCGCAAATACGTTAGACACTTGTGTGTATCCAAAGTCTTTCAGAACATTAACTATATCATTCATGTCGTGATCGGTATTTAGATCCAGCGATACGATCTCCGTGCCGCGGACAACCATCAATGCCTGTTCGTCCCATTTGTCTGGAAGGTTGGCCTCTATCTTGTACGCATACTTTGACGCCTTTACATCTTCGTCATCGAATTCGACAACTACATCGTGATACATACCAAAATCGTGAGGATTCTTGGTTACCCTAAATCTTGCGTTCGGCGGAGGTTTGCCGAATGTCCTCTTCAGTTGGCCTATGTACGCCGAGCATTCACGCTCGGTATTTTCCAGGTAGTTCTCGCTACCCAACTGCGCGCAGTCCTCTTCGACTGGCGTAGTATTCAATGAAAAATTATCCTTCATTTTTTAGTGATTTTACATGGTTCTGGTGGGGTCGGCATTAAGCGTTCGTCCCATAATTTTTGCGCTTGATACTTCAGGTAAAGACATGAGTTTTACAGATTACTCATTATACAATGAATTAAATAGAAACAGTAAAGTTAATCCAATTGATACGAACACAGAAGAAATTCATTTAATTATCCTATGTACCAAACCAGAACAATGGCAAGTTGTTGATCCAAACGAGTTAATGAACAAGAAAATCCGTTTAAGTCATCACAAGAAGCCTATTCAGCAGCATTTGATAACGTAACCTATGATGTTGGGTTAACTGGTTATTATGGTTTGATTATAATTTAAAAGAATTAATATGAAACATGGATAATTATTTCCATTTATTTTTTATTTATATAAATAATGCCTATCTTTACATAACAATAAATAGATAATCTATGTCAACAGAAGTAAAAGATGACAACAAAGTTAAGGGAAAGATTGTATATCTACATAAGGTCGATGGAGATGCTAACAACAATAAATTCTTTAAGATGGTCGAGAATATTGATAACGACACATTCACAGCAACATGGGGTCGCGAGGGCGCGCAGAATCCACAGACGAAGTGTTTTCCTATGTCTCAATGGGACACGAAATATAAAGAGAAGACAGGTTCCAGAAAAAATTATACTGATGTAACTGAGCACAGAACCATTACGGATAGACAGGTTAACTCAAAAGGTGTAAATATTATTGCTGATGACAAGTATGTTGTAGAGCTAGTTCTTGCTTTACAAAACTATGCGAAAGTACAAACTACCGAGGTGTATAAATCGGAGGCCAAGGGTGTGACACAGAAGCAAATTGATGATGCGCAGGATTTTCTCGATGAATTAGCACACTCGTTCCAGCACCACTTTGGTGATAGCGATTGGAGTCAGAATATGTTCAACTCCGTGTTGACAAAACTCTACATTGTGATTCCACGCAAGATGAAGAATGTCAATGACCATCTTATCGATGCAAGTTGGGACAATAAAAAAATAGGAGAGCTTATTGCGCAGGAACAATCTAATCTTGATGCGATGGCCGGACAGGTTACCCAGCAGTCGGCAGTTAACGAGTCAGAAGATACCATAACAGATGCCCCACAACAGACACTTGTTGATATGCTTGGTCTGAAAATGTTATTGGTTACTAATAAAGCGGAATTAGATCTGGTCCGAAAAAGGTCTCAGGAACATGCTGGACGCATTTTGAATGTTTACCGCGTGATAAATGAGAACACACAGAAATTATTTGATAAAAAACTGAGCGATGCGAAAGATAAAAAGGTTGATCTCTTGTGGCACGGGAGCAGAAATCAGAACTGGTGGTTTATTATCCAACAAGGACTAAAGATTCGTCCATCTGGAGCGATCCATACTGGCAGTATGTGGTCTGACGGAATCTATTTTGCATCGTCTAGTGATAAGTCATTAGGGTATACTGATAATGGTCGTTGGGTGAATAGAGGATCAACTAAAAAAGTTTATATGGCTTTGTATTCCGCACATCTTGGAAGACAACTAATCAAACATTCACATGATAGTTCTTGTTATACAATTGATAAGGAAGTAAAAAAGAATGGGTATGATTCAGTGTGGGCCAAGGCCGGAGCAAGCTTGAGAAAGGATGAATACATCATATACAATTCTACTCAATGTACTATATCATATCTCGTAGAATTTTCAGCATAAGATTACAATGAATATTTATTTAAAATTAAATAAAAAAATGAGTAAGAAAATTGACAAGAGTATCGTTCAACATCACGCAGAAGCGTTAATGAACAAGAATGGTTCAACTACCACGTTGGACGTTAAAACTGCTTTGAGACAAGGCGGATATTTCGCAGAACAGAATGTTGTATCTGACTTTATGACAGAACTGAAAGCAGAACTGGATTGGGATTCGAGCAGCAATGGTAAGTTTAATACGTATTCTATACCGGATCCTATTACGGTATCGAACGTACAAACTGGAACAGTTAATAAAGTAGGACAAGTGATAATCATGATCGAAAAGTTGTTCAGTATACACAAGTATGCCATGTCTGATAAATCTCGCATAGGTACCGATTTAGGACTCACATCTATACAAATAGAGGACCTTGCGCTTGAATGCGAGCGTACAATAGGAATGGACTATACAATTGATCTGAGGAGACCTGACACGACTATTGAGGACATCGAAAAAGCGATAATAAAATTCAATAATACAACAAAATCTGTTACATCTACAACAACATCGCAAAATGGTCGAGTGAAGGTGGACATCGATCCCATCTTTAGTTTTGGACACCCAACAGCACAATGTGGCGCAACAGACAATGAGATAGATGATTTATTGAAACAGAATCTCGTGTCAGAAAACGATTGGATTCTGTCATTGGGTAACAGCAACACCAGAATGATCTATTCCGGTTCCGAGTCGAGAGATCACGTACGTACTGCGTATGCCAGAAAAATGGGCGACAGAATACAGAACACGCGTACTCGAAGAGTGAAAAACGTAGCAAGATAATAATGAGCATAAGAACTTGTAGTGGATGTAGAGCATACAAACAGTTAAGGAGTGGTAATCCTAATGGATACTCTACACGTATTTATGGACACAGCTGTGAACTTGGATTTGATTTAGAAGAATTGACACATGATAAAATAACAACAGATTTAGTCAGAGAAGTAACGTATAAGCATAAACCAAAAAATGGTTGTTGTCCAAAACCTAAAACAGTACGTTATTTTATTGAATGTTTAAATAAAACTTTAAAAATATGATGATAAGTGCACTTTCAATTTGGTGGGTATTGCTTTGGGCTATATTCGCGACGGTATTCTACAGGATAAGATACAAAGACGTCAAGTGGTTCAAGAACCCTTGGACTATGATCGCAATTTTTGCGGCAAATTTCTTCTTCTTCGCATACGCAGCATTGCTGTTCGTTATTGTGGAGTGGTTCAGATGGAGCAGTAAAAAGACCAATGACTAAGCGATATACATTAGTTGATCGCAAGTACGGTAGAAAATTCAGGTACAGCAACTTGCAGTGGAACACCGCGTGGTTGTTTACATTTTTAGCGGGTGTATTGACAGGAATAATTTTAACATGGATAAAGTGGTAATAGATATAGACGATAAGATAGTGCTGAACTCGATAGAGGTTAGGCCGGGCATATTCCACGTTAAATGTGGCAATGAGTTCGACCTCGCTATGACATTCTTACGAGCACAAGAGTTCTATGAGTCGGATAATCCTAAGATTAAAGGACAACCGTTCTCTATCATCGAATACATCAGATGGTACGCCAGGAAACACTCTGCTTCCTTCACTTATCCAAAAGATTGGGACGGATTTAACGTATCATCAGACGTCATCAGAAAAGCGTTATCTAATGTAAACGATTGGAACATGTATGATGATGCGATGTATAATTTGATAGTCGATATGCCTGACAGATTCTACCTGATAGGCACGATGTACGCTAATAGTAGCGTGTTCAGATTGTTGGATTCACGAGTCAATGACAATGGCGTGTTAGACCACGAGGTCGCGCACGGTTTTTACTACCTAAATGAAGATTACAAACGGTCTGCAGACGAAATTATAACATCGATGTCAAAGACCACAAGAAACCGAATATACAAAGATCTCGAGAGGATGGGTTATGCCAAATCTGTATGGAACGACGAGATACAGGCTTACATGGTGTCAGGCATGGAATCAATAACAACTGCCAAAGTAGACACCGTCAGAAAGAAGTTTAAAAAATTATTTAATAAAGCACTTTTTCATGGACATAATTAAGCAATGACATACCAAGAGGTCAGAGAACGATTCCATCATCAGATATAATCTCCTATTGGAATGCTTTTAATGAGGAGCGTGCTGGTATGCTGGGACGTATGCACAACTACATCGAGGAATATGCTGAGAATGTTGATGAAGAGGATAAGATTGTCACAGACGTGACTGAAACGATCAGAGAACTTGATTCGGATTGGATAGAACTGTCTTTTAAATACCTAATGTATATTTTAACCCTGGGGGTATTAAGTAAATTTTTTACGCAGTTTCCGGCACTTTGTTTCGAAAAAAATAAAATAAAATATATGGATGTTGAAATTGATAAAATCAAAATAATAATGAACGACCAGTGGAAGGTCGAAAAGATAAGACATTATATCAAACAGGGATGGTCTATTGTATCCATTTCGTACAAGCTGAAAATGGAGATGTACAAAATATACGAAATAATGGGTTACGACCAACAGACGTCTGCACTAGGTCACAAGAACAGGCCATATTACGAGGACGAGATGGACTACGCAAAAATGGGTCCTTGTCCACTGCCAAAAGTAACATACATTGATACGAATTTTTTTTAAAAAATGGAACAAGCTAAAATATTTAATCACAAAAAAATGAACCTCTTAAATAGTTTACTAATTGTTTTATAATCATATAAATAACATTAAGAATTCAAATATAACACTTATTATGTTATTTTGAAATATGTTATTTATATTAAACATAATTTTTTTATAATTGCTAACTGACAAATTTATGAAGAAGTTAAAGAATATAGTAATGTTCGAATCGTTTGCGCCGCTTAAAGAAGCCGCAAAATACTGGATGGGCCGCGTTCCAACCGAGGATGATTTCGGCGTAGAGATTACCGACGAGTTCATCGATGGAAAGACAAATAGGGGACCTTGGGCAACGATGTCGCCTGTATCCTGGAAGAAGAACGGATTCGGCAGACTAGGCACGGGATACGGTCAGAGGTATAAGAAGCAGTCAGATGGCAAGTGGCTCAACATAGAAGGCTAGTATATTCCGTATTTTAATAAATATGCGCCAGTATCTTCACTGTCTCGTACGCACATAACTCCCAAAGGGAGATTTAACTGGCATTGCAAAGCCGTAATTGCACAACGCACCGAACGGGTGCGTTTTTTTTTCACAAAACTTCCATAACAACTTAATAAATCCGTATTATTTTTTTTATCTTTGTTACATGAATGATATTCTAATTGGTGCCATTATAATAATTATCTGCGTGTCTGTGTTTATACTAATGTCCGTTCTTGTGGTTGATTCACACAACGAGAACAAGAAAATGGAAGAGTTCAATATGAAGTTCAATATGAAGGATCATTCAGACGATATGACTATCACAGAATGCCTTGATCAATGGAATGAATTAATAGTCCAACAGAAGGAAAATGATAAACCTGATGAGATAATACAGCTAAAAGAAATGTTGAAACAGGTCAAAATGGATCTGTCAACGGCAATAGCAGACGAAGAATATGAGGTTGCCACACAGTTGCGGGACCAGATACAAAATCTTAAATTAGAACTTAAAAAATTTAGCGATGAAGATCAAATCAACTAATATGATAAAACAAATAGATATAAAAGGTTTAGGCACCTTTGAAGAATATAAAGCATTCA
>Ga0100377_1000585_pt1 | contig 31310 bp, 33 predicted proteins | sample CryGeymeta201501_FD_83664 | JGI IMG/M metagenome (GOLD analysis project Ga0100377, IMG submission 83664) | Groundwater microbial communities from Crystal Geyser aquifers in Utah, USA - Crystal Geyser metaG 2015-01 | ecosystem: Environmental > Aquatic > Deep subsurface > Groundwater | place: USA...
CCCTTTCTTCTGGGCCGGAACGATGTCCTTGTTTTTCTGGTTTGAAAAAAAAGGACTCTAACCTTGAAAATATGATCGAATCATGGCATCCACCGGACGGCTTTCGACCACAGGTGATGCCTGTCTTTAGCCTAATCATTATAACGACGTAATCTCCTGGTTGACGTCCCCCGAAGTCAACTGTTGCGCTCCCAATAAAATTCCGAACAAATTCAAAAAAAAGGTTGACAGGGCGCTTTATTTGATGTAGTTTTAAAGCAAATACTGAAATGGATGATGAAAATGGCCCAAAACAAACAAGCAGAACTTTTCAAGGTTTTGAGCGTCGAGTCGCGCATCAAGATTATCGATTTACTCAAGACAAGAGGCCCTCTCGGGGTCAATGAACTGTCCGAAGAATTAGGCATCACTCCTTCGGCTGTCTCGCAACACCTGAAGACTCTCCGGTACGCCGGTTTGGTTCGAAGCGAGCGGAAAGGGTACTGGCTTCCCTACGAGATCGATCGGGCCGCCTTGGGTCAGTGCGGGGAGTTCCTTACCGAGGTTTGCACCTGCGGCTGCAAGGGTACCGGCCGGGTTCGGGAATCGGAACTGGGGAAAGCGGAGGACAAGCTATCTCTATTGAAAAAATATGAACGGGAACTCAAGAAGGAACTCAAGGAAGTGCAAGCAAGGATCAAGGAAATCAAACCGGGGGAGTAGGGCTCTTTTTTTGACTAATAATTAAGTTATTGCTTCATAACTGAAATAGACAGCCGAAACGGCTGAAAGGAGGAAGGCATGGATCAAAACAGCAGGTTTATTGAGAAGGAGATAAAGGATCTCGCCAGGCAGATCGCCAAGAAACGAATCGCTCCGCAAGCTGCAGAGAGAGATAAGAACGGTGTTTTCCCACGAGAGGCCATACAAATCCTCGGGGAAAGAGGCATACTGGGAACGGTCGTTTCCGAAAGCCTTGGTGGCGCAGGAGCGGGTCGGGCGGCTCTCGCTTCGGTAACCAGCGTGCTTGGCGGCGCGTGCGCCTCAACGGCGTTGGTGGTTTTGTCCCACCTCATCGCGGAAAAGGCCGTCGAAGTTGCTGCAACAGATATTACAAAAGATAAATAGCTCTCACTGATGGTATCCGGCCAAGCGCTGGGAGCCTTCGCCGTACACGAAGCTAACAGCGGCAGCAACGCCGGAGCGATCACCACCACGGCGAGGAAGGACGGTGACGAGTACGTCGTCAACGGTTCGAAATTCTTCATCACGTCAGCAGGTGAAGCGGATGTTTACCTGGTTCTCGTCCGGACGGACCCGGAAAAGGGCCCGCAAGGAATGAGTGCGCTGCTCATCGAAAAAGAGGCCCACGGGCTTTCCTTTGGACACCCTGAAGACAAGATGGGGTTTAGAAGCTCATCGTCTCGGGAGATGTTTTTCAACGATTGCAGGGTTCCGTCCGCCAATCTTGTAGGAGTCGAGGGCGGAGGTCTCCAAGTCATCGGCCAGAATGTCATCGGCTGGGGATTTTTCGGGGCAGCCGGAATATCGGTCGGTATCGCTTTGGCCGCCGTTGATTTGGCCGTGAAACATGCCAAGGAACGAACGATTGCCGGCCAACCTATAGGAGTTCATCAAGCCGTTCAATCTCTGATCGCAGACATGATCATCCGGTCGGAGGCGGCGGAAACACTTCTCGCCTCCTGCGCTGTCAAAGCGGACGCTTCACAGAATTCCGCAACTATCAACGGGTTTAAGGCCAAGCTGTTTGCCTCCGAGAGCGCCGTGGAAGTAACCAACAAGGCCATTCAGGTCATGGGAGGGCACGGGTACTGTCGAGACTATACCGTTGAGAGGCTTTTCCGGGATGCCCGAGGCCTCACGCTTCATTTCAAGACATCGGAATGGCTCCGCCAGGACGTCGCGAAGGCGGCGCTAGGGCTATGAGGTCTTACGGTCCTTCCGCTGAACCGAACAGTCTCCGTGGGAGGAATAAAAACACCAAAGGAACAGAAAGGAGGTGATTACAATGTGTCAACCAAAGACAGCCCGGATATCCGGTGGACTGGCTGGATGCACCTGCGGTTGTTGCGGGTGCGGATGCGGTCCGGGATTCCGACGGTTCTTCTCCACCCAGGAAGAACGTGAACGTCTGGAGAACTACCGGGACCAGTTGAAGAAGGAGCTGGTGGGAATCGAGGAACGCATCAAGGAATGTGAATGTAAGTGAAACCGACATGAATAGAAGGGAGGTGATACAGATGTCCGACAATAAACAGAGCTCTTGTGGGTGTGATTGCCTACCTTCCGCGAAGAAAGGCTCCAGGACCCCGATGCAGGAGGACAAGAAGCCCAAGAAGTAAAGGCTTTAGATAAAGCCGCTTTGACCGGAGGGATCACTTTCCCTCCGGTCATCTTTTTATAAATATGGTTGTCAGCAACGAAATTTTACAATAGGCTCAGACCAATAACCGCATGAACACGGACCGGCAATTCTGCTGCGCTCCTTTGCCAGCCGGTTAGGCTGGCGTTAGCTGTCTTGGTCCTTGAAAAAATCTTGTTTATCGTTTTTAGGAAAGGAGAAATGCATGTTATCAGAAAATCAACAAAGGCTATTTGCCGAATTCCACAAATCAATTGAAGGTGAAGGGATTCTTGATGGAAAAACGTCACATTTGATCAAGGTTGCGGCGGCTATGGCTTTTGGCTGCTATCCTTGAATGGAACATCTCCTTGGCGTGGCCAAAGAAAAAGGAATTTCCGATGATGAAATTGGAGCGGTGCAGTTGTACGTAATGATGGTTTCCGCAGGCAGAGTCATGATGCAAGTTAATGATGCAGTTGGATAGGGATTCAGTTCGCAAAGCATTTCAATGGCATCCTAAGCTACAAAGAGTCAGAATGGAAGGGGCATTTATGATGGAGACCAAAGGGCGAATAACCGCAGGAAATACATCCATGAAAATGCGAATGCGTTTGCTTTTATAAAACATTTACCTTGTCAATGATTTTTAACGATTGATTCATGAATCATTATTTGGTAGACAATTATAAACGATGGATTTGAGCTGTGGAAAAGGTGGTAATTTTTACCTGACCGGATGCGGCAGGTTCGATCAAAAAGGCCTGCTCCGAGTCAACACTTTTGGAGGAAAGGAGTATCATGGCGGGGGTAAACAAAGCGATCCTCATCGGAAATTTAGGAAGGGATCCTGAGATCCGTTACACACCCAGCGGTATGGCTGTAGCCAATTTCAGCATCGCCACCACCGAGAATTGGGTCAAAAAGGACGGCGGTAAGGAAACCCGGACGGAATGGCACCGTATCGTGGCGTTCGGAAAGTTGGGCGAAATCTGCGGTCAGTATCTTTCCAAAGGAAAACAAGTCTATATCGAGGGACGCATTCAGACCCGGGAATGGGAAGACCGGGACAAAAACAAGCGCTATACGACGGAAATCGTCGCTTGGCAGATGCAAATGCTGGGAGCCAAGGGTCTGGAAGAAAAGGGGGGTTCATCCATCTCTTCTTCTTCCCCGGGCGGCCCGGACGTTCCCGACCTGCCCGGTCCCGGGACAGAGAACAGCGACATTCCTTTTTAAACGTTTCATTAAAGGGAATCGGTGTCCGTCGTCAGGCTATTCAAAGAACCGGCAGCCGAATGCAGGTTCCGGCCGCCGAGGTCATGTTTTCAATGGCGATGGCGGAGATATGATGAATCGGCTCGCATTTTGGGGATGAATTCAGAGATCAAACGTCGGAATATCGATGAAAAACGGATTGTTATGAGTTCTTTTTTTCTTCGACCTTCTTCGGTTCTTCCTTGTCCGCATCAGCAGTTGCTTTTTTGAAATTTCGGATCCCTTTTCCGATCCCGGAACCGATTTCCGGTAATTTACCGGCTCCGAAAATGATCAGTACAATGATCAGAATAATCAAGAGTTCCCAGTGTCCTATCCCAAACATGTGTTCCTCCTATTCATGGGGATTGATCTGCCGCAATTCATTCAAAAGCCTGACAAATTCCGACGATTTCAGATATCGGTCCATTGCACCCTGGTAGTCGATCCAGGCTTTCCAGGATTGAATCCATAAATCGTTACGCCAGTAGCAATCCGGGTCTCCTTTTCCCTTGAGCCGTTCGATGAAATCGACGTATTCTTCGGAACAGCTCTCGCAGAACCGGTAAGGGACGCGCAGGTTCACCGGTGATACGGTACGGGCAGAAGGATGGTCGATTTGTGTCCCGCATTTCTCGCATTTTATCGCACAGTGAGTGCACTGAAAAACCTTCCGGACCGCCAGGATCTTTTGACGCTTCATGATGTCGGCTTTCTGTTTTTCCGAAAGCCTGATTTTTTCCTCGATGGAGATGATATCGGCCACAGACAACTCATTTCTTTCTATGAATATCAGATTTAAAATAGCACGCGGCAAATCCAGTGTCAATTGTTTCCATGGGGTTTTCATGCGATTATGACAGTTACGATTCACCGAAGGAAGGGGATTGCCGAAGTTATTATAACTCATAAAAAATGCCCCGTTGATTAACCGAAAAAAAACAGATGAAAATATCTTCGCTCAAAGACGCTTTCTGCAAAGCAGCGGAAACGTACAGGAGAAAAGATTGCGGTCTCGGTTATTCAGGGTCGCTGCAGAACGCACCTTCACAACTGGAAATGTCCCAAAGAGATTGTTTTTGTGGAAGCGCTTCCCCGGAACACGATGGGAAAGGTGCTCAAGGAAGCGGTGAAAAAGCTCTTTGACAAACCCGATAAAAGCCCCTAACGTTTTGCATCTCAAAAAGATCATGAACGATTTCATGAAGAAAAACTTCGGGATGGATACCCACATCTGCGGATTGTGCCGGAGCGCTGTCCCATGCATGTATCATATCCCTGCCCCTGAAGAAGGGTAGAAGGAGAAAGGAATATGCCTCATAAGTTTGTACCCAACGCCCTGCCGGTTCTGGTGGGAAGTTTCCCCCTTTGGGACCATTCCGAAGCCATGAACCTGACGACTCAATACACCCCGGAAATCCTTTCCTGGCCCCAGCTTCCTGCCCACAAAGAAGAGGGAATGCTTGCCCAGTTTATTCCCGGCCTTCCGGGAATTGTTAGTAGCAACGGGAAGATCTTTCTCGACGATGAGGGGGAGGCCTTCCATGCAGACATGGTAGGGTTTTATGAAGAATACCTGGCCATCACCGAAGGGACAGCCGACTTGATCCGCAGCCGGTTTTCCCTGAAAGCCGATACTGCCGGAGGATTTTTTGCCTTACTTAAGGCCATCCGGACCCGGAAAGAACCGCCGTTGGCTATCAAGGGACAGGTCACCGGTCCCGTCACGTTTACCACGGCCCTGGCTAACCGAAAAGGAATCCCTATTTTTTACGATCTTCAACTCCGGGATGCCGCGGTCAAGCTCCTCATGTTAAAAGCGCGCTGGCAGGTCCGACAGCTCCGGGATTGCGGCGTTCCGGTCATTATTTTTGTTGATGAGCCGGGTATGGCCGGATTCGGGTCTTCCGAGTTTACCAGCATTTCCCGGGAGGCGGTCAGCCAGTGTTTTAAAGAGATGATCGATGGGATTCAGGCCGAAGGCGGGATTGCAGGCATTCATGTCTGTGCAAACACGGACTGGTCCCTGATCCTGTCGCTCCCCTTCGACATCGTCAATTTTGATGCCTATGCCTATTTCGATCGGCTCATCCTCTACACTCAGGACGTCAAACGGTTCTTGGAGTCCGGGGGGATTCTGGCCTGGGGCATTGTTCCCACATTGAGTACGGAAGCCCTCCGAAAAGAGACCGTGGAATCCCTGGCTGTCATGTGGGAGGCAGGGATTCGGCGGATCACCGACATCGGTGTCGATCGAAACACGGCCATCCGGCAATCCCTGATCACCCCCAGTTGCGGGATGGGCGCTTTACCCCTTGATCTGGCGACAAAAGTGCTTATTATGACCCGTGAGCTATCGATGAAGATTAGGGGCGGTTTCACCCACCCCTGATGCCTAAAAAAATAGATGAACCCAAACAGGGGAAGACGCTTCGCCTTTTCCCGGAAAATGGATTTGAGGAGGCTATGAGTCCGGAAACAAGAAGTCAATTCAGCGGGGCCACCCGTTATGTCTTGGACGATGAGCTGGCAAGGATCGTGAACATCTCCATGTCGCTGGAAATGCCGCTTCTCATGAAAGGTGAGCCCGGCACCGGGAAAACCATGTTGGCCCACGCCATTGCGGAAAGCCTGAAGATGCCCCTGACCGTATTAAACGTCAAATCCAGCATGAAGCTGGTGGACGCCCTGTATCAATACGATACGCTGACCCGTTTAAACGACAGCCGTTTCGGGGATTCGTCCCGAAACGTCAGCAACATCGAAGACTACATCAAGATGGGCAAGATCGGTCAGGCGTTTGTTTCTGACGTCCGTATGGTCCTGCTCATCGACGAAATCGATAAAGCGGATACGGATTTTCAGGACGATATGCTCGATGTTTTGGACCAGATGGAGTTTGACATCATCGAAATCGACAAGACCGTCCGTGCCAAGCATCGGCCGGTCATCATCATCACCTCGAATGCCAAAAAAGACCTTTCCGACCCCTTCCTGGGCCGGTGCAATTTCCACCATATCGCCTTTCCGGATCCGAAGATGATGCGAAAAATCATTCAGGTCCATTTCCCGGACATCGAGTCGGAACTCCTGGAGAACGCCGTGGAGACTTTTTATCGACTCCGGGAGATCGATGCCATCGAGAAAAAGCCGGCCACACGGGAATTGATCAACTGGATACGGGCCTTGAGGGCCGATCCGGATTTCAAGCCCAAAAACCTGAACAAGGGGGACATCCCGTTTATGGGGGTCCTGTTCAAAAAAAGCCAGGATTACGAGCGTGCCGACAATGTGACTCAACGACGCCGGCCGTACTGATATTATGTTCGTCGATTTTTTTTACAAGCTCAAGGACCACGGGATTCCGGTGAATCCCACCGCCTTTTTGACCCTCCACAAGGCTCTCAACCAGGGGTTGATCCGTTCCCTCGAAGATTTCTATACCGCATCCCGGTCTATCCTCGTCAAAAGCGAACGGTATTTCGATCGCTTTGACGAGGTCTTTGCCCATCATTTCGAGGGTGCGGATCTTCCGAATGATGCGGCATTCGAAATTTCCGAGCTGGCCAAGGCTCTTCTGGAACAATGGTTGAAGGACCCGGAGACCGTTTCAAAGATGCTGGGCCTCGATGAGTCGGAAGTCTCCAAGCTTACCCCCGAGGAACTGATCGAGTATTTCAAGGAGCGGCTCAAAGATCAGACCGGGGTCCATCGAGGCGGAAGCAAGTGGATCGGCACCGGCGGAACTTCGCCGGTAGGTCATTCCGGATACCATCCCGGCGGAATGCGCATCGGCGGGGTATCGCGGAACAAGTCCGCGGTCAAGGTGGCCATGGAGAGGCGCTACAAGGACTATTCCCGGACCGGCCCTCTCACCCAGGACCTCATCGGCGAAGCCCTCAAGCGGCTTCGACACATGATTCCGGAAGGCCCCAAAGACCGAATAGACGTCGATGAGACCATTTATCAAACGATGAAAAATGCCGGTGAAATCGAGATCGTCTTCGAAAGAAGCCTCAAGGATAGGCTCAAAATCATTCTGGCCATCGACAACGGCGGCTGGTCCATGGATCCTTACATCTCGGTGGTGCAGACCCTGTTCGATTATGCCAAGGCCCAGTTCAAAGACCTAAAGACGTATTTTTTCCACAACACCATCTACGACAACTTGTGGGAAGACCCTGCCCGCTACAAGAAGCCCCAAAAGGTGGACGGGTTGATTCGGTTTGACCCGCAGACGCGATTCATCGTGGTGGGAGATGCCAGCATGGCGCCCTATGAGCTCATGTCAGCGGACGGCTCGATCCATCTGGAAGAGCGCACTTTAAAGCCGAGCATCGAGCGCCTGAAATGGATTGCCGCAACCTTTGCTCACGCGGTGTGGCTGAATCCCGTCCCTTCCCGATTCTGGGGCAATACGCGAACCATCGCAGCCATCGCCCAGATCTTTCCCATGTTCGAGCTCACCCTCGACGGCCTTGAAAAGGCCGTAAAGCACCTGATGGCAAAAAGATAGACAAGCGGCATTTTTGGCTAAAATGGGTGCCTATGGAGACGGCTCGCGCCTGACGATGCGGTACAGGCGACAGGTGTTTTCCCAGACGGCATCCGCCAGATCCTTGGGATCTTCTTTACGGACCTGAGCCAGCGTAAGCAGGACGGACTTGACAAAGGCGGGTTCATTGCGGCGGGTATGCTTCTTTTCAGGATAAGGGGTGAGATAGGGCGCGTCGGTTTCCACCAGGAGACGCTCTTTGGAGACCATGGGGATCATGCTGCGCAGATCACTTCCGCGATCGATCAGGGTGAGGATTCCGGTGACCCCGATATAAAAATCCGCATCGATATAAGCCGTGAGCTCCTTGGCGGTTCCGCTGAAACAGTGGACGACGGCGTCTTTCCCGGGAAGCCCACAAGATGAAAGGATTTCCATGAGTCGTCCGCGGGTGTCCCGCTCGTGTAGGATAACCGGAAGGTCGAGGTCAAGGGCGATTTCCAGTTGTCGTTCGAACCACTTCTCCTGGATGGCTTTCGGGGAGAACATGCGGTTGTAATCGAGCCCGATTTCGCCCCAGGCCTTGACCTTGGGATGTTCGGAAAGGTCCCGCAGCTGATTTAGGATGGCATCGGAACATTCTTTCGAATCATGAGGATGGACTCCCACAGAAGCGAAAATACCGTTGTCGGATTGGGCGATTCGGACGGCTTTTTGTGAACTCTTATCGTCGATCCCGACGACCATGAGGCTAGCGACACCGGCATCCCGGGCGCGGGCGATGACGGCATCGATATCCGGATCGAAGGCGCGGTCATCCAGGTGGCAGTGGCTGTCGAAGAGTCTCATTCCAACCATTATAACAGAGTGGGCCTGTAACGCTTTTTTGTATTCCTAATGGTGATTCACGGCAAATGCAAGGGAAATCCCATTTCAAAAAAACGCTGTTTTCCGACGCGGGTTCCAAGCCATGCAAATCTTTTCATGTGCATGACCGCAACAGAAACGGCGGCACCCGGTCCGCTCGCAGCGATAAAGAGTTAACCCAAAATCCAATAAAAGGCAAGTTTAGGGTCATCGGCGTCTTTTTGATCATTTTCAGACCCGGGAACTCAAGATGATGACCGAATCGGTGATATCAGTCTGCCGCATCCGAGAAGGGGTGCATTTTCATTCGGAGATAGCTCAATCCCTCCCGGATGGCTATATTTACCGGAAGGAGTTTTGTTCCGAATATCGGATTCATGGATGCGATTCTCATAAAAAAATCCTGGTACAAGGACGGGGGGGATTTCTTTGAAACAGCGGTGTGAAATCGTTCAAGACAATCCGGATGGTGGTCTTTAATCGGTATGCAGAAACAGGGCTCCAAAATTCCTTTCCGATTCCTTCGGCCGGCATATCCGAAGAGACGGCAAACCAGGGGTCTGAATTCATAAAAAGAACATCGGCCCTCTCCCGGATGTCCCGCTTCCGGGCTATAGAGCACGCAGAGCGTTGCACCATTTATCGCCCTGTTTTCCAATAAGGGTAACAGACCGTCTACGGCATTTTTTGAAAGGATCTCTGAGGCCAGTGGAAGAGTCTCCAGAACCGTCGCTTCGACATTCCTGCTTTCGCAGCAACGTCCGCAGCGATCCGGACAAGACAAGCCGCTTGCCATTTGGAATTGGGTAATCTTTGTATCGATTTCCTGATAAACGGCTACTATATCGGGTATGAAATCCAATATGATGAGGTTCCATAACTAAGGATGGCTCAATTCTTGGATCGCACCCATCGCCTGCCGTCGGCTCTCCCACGGAACAAAAAGGTGGTCGTGGTAGTAAGCGGAAATGGGATTCACACAGATGCCGGCCCGCGCGAGCGCACCGGTAATGGATGCAAGGAAACCCACCGCAGACAAGGATGAGTGTACGGTCAGTGTTATACAAGCCCACACCTTATGAACAGGCAGACTGTTTTTACTTGCCTGTTCTTGGGTTGTGACAAGGGTAACGCCTTCTTCCTCCCAAAATGTGGCCAGCGGTTCAAAAGGCAACTTACGGAAAGCAAGCTGATCTATTGAGCAAAACACATAGGGCGACTCGTGTAGGACCGGATGCATGGTTGTAAGCAAAGTATTAAGATCTGTTTGGCCATCCATATCGGGTGATTAAAAAATTTGATGAGGGTTCCTTCGATTGACATAACAGAAAAACTGATGTCAAGAATTGGTGCCGGTTGGTATTTTTCCTCCTTTTGTTCTTTACAATGCAAGATGCACCCTTGCAACTTAGCCCGACTTGTTATCCCTATTTGGGCATCCTCGCATTGCCGGATAATAAAGCCAAGCAAATTGTTTGAAACCCATCAGAACATAAATCCCACGATTTGGGCTAAGGGCTGCCAATAAACACCTAATCCAAAGGTGGGGATCATCAGAGCGATGAGGAGCAATTGCGAACCAAGAGATATGTCGGGATAGTGGGATTCGGTCGCGGGTTCCAGAAACATGGCTTTCACGATCCGCATGTAGTAGTAAAGCGAAACCACCGTGTTGAGCGCAGCGACCACGGCCAGCCAGTAAATCTCGCGGGAGATCACCGCGACAAAAAGGTAAACCTTGCCGACGAAGCCGGCAAAGGGAGGAAGTCCGACTAGAGAAAACAGAAAAACAGTCATGGCCACGGCGACAAAGGGCGATTGATTCCCAAGCCCGCGATAAAAATGAATCTCTTCGCTCTCGGCCGTGCCTCCCAAAATCGCCACTACGGCAAATGCGCCTAAATTCATGAACAGGTAAACCGCCATATAAAAAACGACTGCCCTTAAGCCTAAACTGCTCAGGCATACCAACCCCATGAGCAGATAGCCTGCATGGGCGATGCTGGAGTAGGCCAAGAGCCGCTTAACATTGGTCTGGGGGATAGCCGCCAGGTTTTCCCAGGTCATCGTAACAGCGGAGATAAGAGCCAAGATGGCGGGCCAATCGAGGCCGGTTGCTGTCGTATAAAGCTCGTTCCCTTCTCGGGTGGCAAACAGGGGATAGAATAGGCGAATAATCAGGGCAAAAGCAGCACACTTCGGACCCACGCTGAGAAACGCGGTAACGGGTGTCGGTGCACCCTCATAGACATCGGGGCACCAGAAGTGAAAAGGAAAAGAAGCGGCTTTAAAGAGCAGGCCGACCAGAAAAAATAGCATAGAGGTAATAAGAAGCAGCCGGTTGTGGGGTTGTACGCTCACCGATGCCACTGCCTGGCTAATGCCGGAAAGTTCTGTTGTTCCGGCCACACCGAAGACCAGGGAAAATCCGAACAACATGATCCCCGAGGTAAAAGCGCCATAGAGTATATACTTCAGGGCAGCCTCACCACTGCGCAGATCACGGGCTTTGATCCCTACGAGCAGATAGCTCAAAATGCCCATTGTTTCAAAAGCAACGTAGATCATCAGCAAGTCGGTCGCGGCCGTCAGCAGCATCATGCCGATGGTTATAACTAAAACGAGAAATACCGATTCATGGTAATACTGATCTTCGATCTCCTTGCTGCCGTAGATCAGGATGATGGTCACCCCACCGACAACGGCAAAAAAAGGTTTGAAGAAACAACTCAGCCAATCCCAAATGAAGAGATTCGAGAGGTAGGGGATGTTTCCGCCAGGTGAAGGAAGCACCATGAGAGGCAGAAGCGATAGGCCCAATGCCGCTACCCCCATCAATGTGAAAACCATTCGATAACGCCAATAGGGGATGGCTATCCCTGTTATCAGCAGCAGCAGGGCGCCTGTAGAAAGCACAATTTCAGGTCCAAGAAGCGAAAGGCTTCGGATGTTGTCAACGATGAAGGCCTCGGTGGTCAAACTGTCTATCCTTTGTTGAGTTCAAACTTATTTCTGCCGATGAGCATGGAATATATTTTCAGGCAACTTTTTAAAGTTGTCCGCATTCAGCGCAAGACCAAGTCTACGGTATGTTTCAGGCTTGTGCCGATCAGATCCAGCACCGGCATTGGATAAAACCCGAGAAGCACCACGATCAGGGCTAAAGGTGTCAGTGTAAATACTTCGCGCAGGTTGATCTCCGGAAGGCCGGCATACTGCTCCTTGACAGGTCCTAAAAAAACGCGCTGCATTGTCCAGAGAAAATAGCCTGCCGTGAGGACGATTCCGGAGGTAGCCGTAATCGTATAGACTCGATACTGCTGGAATGAGCCGATCAGCACCAGGGCTTCACTGATGAAGCTGGAGAGCCCGGGCAACCCTAAAGCCGCAAAAAACGCCAGACCGGTATATCCCGCGTAGATCGGCATGGTTTTGGCGAGTCCGCCGAAACCGTCGATGATGCGGTGATGGGCGCGGTCGTAGATCACCCCTACCAGAAGAAAGAGCATGGCGGTCACTGTGCCGTGGTTGAACATCTGAAGAACGGCGCCGTTGATGGCTGTAGTGTTGGTAAACACGGATATGCCCAAGACCACAAAACCCATGTGGCTGATGCTGGAATAGGCAATCAACTTCTTCAGATCCTGCTGGGCCATGGCACAAAGGGCGCCATATATAATACTGATCACACCGAAAAGAGCCACGTAGGGAGCAAAGACAAAAGCCATGTCCGGAAGCAGGGGGTAAGAAATCCGTAAAATCCCGTAAGCCCCCATCTTCAAAAGAACGCCGGCCAGAATGACGCTGACGGCGGTCGGCGCTTCCACATGGGCATCCGGAAGCCACGTATGAAGAGGGACCACCGGTATCTTGATGCAGAAGTTGATCAGAAGTGCGAAGTAGCAGAGCCAGCGGATGGTCGTGTTTAGAAGCAGGCTTTGGTGCATGCTCTGATCGGCCAGGATCATCAGATCAAAAGAGTGCAGGCCCGTAGTCGGTTCGGCCGACCCGAAGAAAAAAACCACCATGACGATGAGCATCAATACGCTGCCCACCAGTGTAAATAAGAAGAACTTGATGGCGGCGTATTCCTTTTTGGGACCGCCCCAGATGCCGATGAGGAAGTACATGGGGAGCAACATCAACTCCCAGAAAACATAAAACAGGAAGAAATCCAGAGCGCAGAAAACGCCCATCATGCTGGTATCCAGCAGCAAAAAAAGGGCAAAATAGCCCCGGACGTGCTGCCGGATGTTCCAGGAGGCGACGATGCATAGGAAGGAGAGCATGGCTGTCAGCAGGACCATGAGGATGCTGATCCCGTCGATTCCCACGGAGTAGCTTATGTTGAAAGCTTTTATCCAGGGTGCCCTTTCCACATACTGAAATGCCGCGTCTGCAGGATCGAATTGGTTGTAAAGCTGGGCCACCCACCAAAGCGGAATAGCGGTGCTGATCAGAGCCAGGGTCTTCATCAGGTTGGGAAGGCGTTTGGGCACAAAGAGGATGGCAACCGCCCCCACCAGTGGGGAAAAAATAATCCAAGAAAGTAGATGTTCGGCAAACATCATCAGGTCCTCCCTACAGGTCCGACAAGCGGCTATTTTCTAGAAGCCGATCCGCCAGACCCGCAGCAATCAAAGCAAAAGCAGGATTATGTATAGGCCGAAAAGTCCAAAAGCAACCGAGTATAGGTAGTGTTGAATCTTGCCGGTATGAAGGCGGCGGAGCTGATCCCCGCACTTTTGAACGACCCCTGCCAGGCCGTTCACGACGCCGTCTACCACCTGCAGATCCTCCCAGCCCACCAGGACGGCGAGCTTCGTGGTGAGCCAGGATGTCAGGTTCACTCCGGCATCGATTCCGTTCAGGTCAAAATGCCCGGCTATTTTAGCAAGTTTCACCAACGGACTTATGAATAGAAACTGGTAGAGCTCATCCACAAAGAACAAACGGCTGAGCATCCGGTAAATGCCGGCAAACCGTGAGGCAGCGCGCGCAGGAATCTCGGTGTGCTTGACATAACAAAGCCAGCCGCCGCAGATTCCGGCTACGGCCACAGCCGAGGAGAGTCCCATCAGCAGGACTTCCATCCCATAGGCGTGGACAACGGGATCGGAACCGCCATGGTCGCCGAGCACCGGTTTTAAGAAACTCTCAAGTGCATGGGGCAGATGAGTCGGGGCTGGAAGCCCCATGGCCCCGCCGATCACCGCCAGCACGGCAAGAGCCATCAAAGGCCCGGTCATAACCGGTGGAGACTCATGCAGGTGGTGCGCCTCCTCCGGAGTGCCGCGATATGTGCCGGCAAACGCCAGGATGACCAGCCGAGTCATGTAGAAAGCCGTCAGGCTGGCAGTTATCAGGCCCAAAGCCCAAAGCGCTTTCCCCAATCCGGGCACGGGCAGATGGCTGGTGAAGACGGCCCAAAGGATTTCGTCTTTGCTCATGAACCCCGATAATGGGGGCACTCCGGAAATGGCCAAGTATCCGGCCATGAACGTCAGGAATGTCCACGGCATATAGCGCCTCAGCCCGCCCATATGCCGGAGATCATTGTGGTGCACGGCATGGATGACACTGCCGGCCCCGAGGAAAAGCAGGGCCTTGAAAAAGGAATGTGTTACCAAGTGAAAGATCCCCGCGCTGAAAGCCGCAACCCCAACCGCCATGAACATAAAACCCAGCTGGCTGATGGTGGAGTAAGCTAAAACGCGCTTGATGTCGTTTTGAACCACCGCCAGGGTAGCCGCTCCAAAGGCGGTTACCCCTCCCACAATGGCGACCACAGCCAGGGCGGCAGGTGCCGACAGGAAAAGAAAATTGAGCCGGGCAATCATGTAAACTCCGGCTGTGACCATGGTGGCGGCATGAATAAAGGCGCTTACCGGTGTGGGGCCCGCCATGGCATCGGGCAGCCAGACATACAGCGGGATCTGTGCCGACTTGCCGGTTGCACCCACGAATAACAACAGGGCTACCCAGGTAGCCACTTCGATGTTCCAGATCGGGCGCGCGGTGATCAGCCGGGGCATGGCTTCTTGCAACTGCCCGAAGCTCAAACCGGTTACTGCGCCGCCGCTCGTTTCGAAGAGGGTCCAAAAGAGGAGCATCAGGCCCACAAAGAAGCCGAAATCTCCCACGCGATTCACGATGAACGCCTTCATTCCGGCCCGGGCCTTATCCAGATCGGTGAACCAGAATCCGATGAGCAAATAGGAGCAAAGGCCGACCCCTTCCCATCCCACGAACATGACCAGGAGGTTGTCCGCCAGCACCAGCAGCAGCATGGAAAAGGTAAAGAGGTTCAGATAGGCAAAGTAGCGCGGTTGGCTGTCATCGCCGGCCATGTATCCCACGGAGTACAGGTGAATGAGGAATCCCACTCCGCTGACGACCAGGCACATGACAGCGGATAAAGGGTCCATGCGGAAAGCCAATTCCAGGCTGAAACGCCCTTGATCCCAGCTGATCAGGAGCCATTGATACAAGGATTGGATCACGAGCCGCTCTTTTGGCTCTTCGATGCCAAGGAGAGTGAAAAAACCTGCCACCGCGATCCAGAAGGAAAGAAACACACTGACGCAGCCGATCATAGGCACGGCCCGGCCGGGGAGCTTCTTCCCCAACAACCCGTTCATCACCGCTCCCGCAAGGGGCAGGCATGGGATCGTCCAAATCATCGACTGTAAGCTTTGAGGGTTCACCGGCTTATCCGTGCAACTGTTGATATTGCTCTATATCGACCGTCTTCAGCATGCTGTAAAGCGACAGGACAATCGCTATGACTGCCGCCGCCTCGGCTGCAGCGATGGCGATAACAAACAGGGCAAAGACTTGCCCGCTGATCAGCGGAGCCCCTTCAGGTGCCTCCAGAAAACGGGAAAATGCGACAAAATTGAGGGCGCCCGCGTTCAGCACAAGCTCGATTCCCATGAGCACCCCGATGGCGTTCCGACGGGTGAGGACCGTAAAGAGGCCCAGGCAAAAAAGAAGGGAACTGACCATTAAAAAGCTCGATAGGCTGTAAGTCATGATCACTCACCTCTTTGTTTCCGTCTGATAATGAAGACTGAAGGGGAGAGGTCGCTGCGAACGCTGTGCCGAACGATCAACACCGCCCCGACCAAGGCTGCTAGGAGCAGCAGAGAGGCCACTTCGAAGGGGATCAGGTACTTGCCGAGCAGCAGGTTGCCGATCGCTTGCGATGCAGGGGTAGGAGGCGGCGGTGCAGACCCAACCGGCCAAAGGAAATGCGTTGCCGCCACCATCAGCACCGCGAGAATGATCCCTGTGAGGCCGGCGGCCAAAAGACGGCCGGGAAGATTTACCGACAACGGTGAGAGCCTTGCGCCCTGGGTCATCATGACACCGAAGATAATCAGTACCATAATCCCTCCGATGTAAATGATCACCTGAACGACCCCGACGAAATCGGCCCCCAGCAGCACAAAAAGCCCGGCAATGCCGAAGAGGGTGAAGAGCAGAGAGAAAGCCGCATGCACGATGTTGCTCGAAAGCGCTACCCACAAGGAGGGGATGATCGCCATCAGCACGAAAACGTTAAAGATGATCGTTTTCATCTTCTTTCTTTTCCTTCCGACTTTTTTCCGGTTTTTGCGAAGCTTCCGCCGACAGGCGCAACCTTTCGCGCCGCACTTCGGCCGGGATGAATTCTTTTGCCAAGGCATCGAAGTCGAAGGTACTGGCTTCGAATTGACGCGTGAAAAAAACCGCACCCGTAGGGCAACTTTCTACACAGAGTCCGCAGAACATACATTTGGCATAGTCAATGGTATAAGTCAGCGGTGCCTTGCCCTTGCGACCCTCAATCCGCACTCCCTTCACCGCGATGACATCAATGGGGCAGATCTGCATGCACAGCAAACATGCAATGCATTGTGGTTCATTGTAGCCGAGCAGTCCCCGGAACCGGTCCGCAACCCGTCTGCTCAGCGGCCCACGATAGTTCTGAGCGGCGCCCAGAAGGAGCTCGAAGGGCTGCTTGGCGGAACCGTTCGGCAAAAAGGCGTCCTTAGGTTTCCCCTCGAAAACGTCATAGGATGGGTATTGAAGAGTCACTTTGCGCTCGAAAAAAGCGGTTTTGAAAGTAATCCACATCCCGGTGGCGATCGTGTTGACGCTCTCGTAGATATTGCGGAAATAATTCGCGATGTTGCCGGAGATCATGGCCCACCCTTCCTTAAGGATTGAAGAGGCACAGCCAAAAGCCCTGGCCGACAAGGCAAACGAATCCCAAGGGGATCATGTATTTCCAGCACACGCTCATCAACTGGTCTACGCGCAGCCGGGGCAATGTCCAGCGCCACAACAAGATCACGAAGGCAATTACCATCGCCTTGGAAAAAAAGGTCAGGAATGGAACGAGATACTGAAAAACAAGCTCATAAATCGACGGGAGCCGACTGCGCAGGGGCCAGTGCAGGAGCAATGCCAGGGTGGCGAAGGCGGCGAGCAGGCCCAGGAGCAGCAATTCCGAGTTCATGCGCACCAATCGACTGGGCAACAAGGCCGATTTGCGAAGCACATCGGCGCTAAAGGCCCGCATCGCTTTCCAAGCAAACCAGATGCAAGGCAGCATTGCGATCATCAAGGCCGACAGAACAGACGGATAACTCAGGGACTCTCCCACCTTTCGGCCGATCGGCCCCAGGGCCTCGGCATCCGCCAGCCCCGGCAGTTGCCAGCCTCCGAGGAAACAAATGACGGCGATGGAACTCACCACATAGATGTTGCTGAACTCCGCCACAAAAAAAACACCGAAGCGCATTCCGCTGTACTCGATGTTATAGCCTGCCACCAGTTCGGATTCGGCCTCTGGAATATCGAAGGGAATTCGGTTGATTTCCGCTATCGATGTCGTGAAGTAAATAAAGAAAGCCAAAATACAAAACGGGCTGTTGAAAAGAAACCAGTGCTGTACACCGCCTGCTTGTGCCCGGATGATGCCCTGCACGCTCATGGTACCGGCCGTGAGCACCACCACCAGGATGGCCAGGGCATTGGGGATCTCATAGCTTACGATCTGAGCGGCCGAGCGCATGCCGCCGAGCAGCGCCCATTTGTTATTCGACGCCCAACCCGCCATGATCAGCCCGACCACCGTGAAGGACCCGGTAGCAAGGAGATAGAAGATCCCTACGTTCAGATCACTGATGATGAGCCTGGGACCGAATGGGATTACGACAAAGGAAAGTGCGGTACCGAGCAGAACCAAGTAGGGCGCAAATCGGAAAAAAGTGCGGTCGGCTTCCGCAGGGATAATGTCTTCCTTTAAAATGAGTTTAACCCCGTCTGCCGCGAACTGGGCCAACCCATAGGGTCCCACCCGATTGGGTCCGCGGCGGGAATTGGTCCACCCGGCCAGCTTGCGTTCCAAAAAGGTGAAAAGGCCCCCCATGAAGCCGAAAAAAGTGAGGACCGCCAGGCCGCAGGCCAGCATTACCACAAAGGCCGCAGCGTCATGGCCGATCATCTGGAAAAGGGTGAACTCGCGGTAGAGGTCGTTAACCAGGTTGTCCATAGCGAACCTGCATGAATGTCCGCGTCGTTTAGCGACGCCTCCCGTTCTGTTACGGTACGGATAGCATGCCGACTAGCGATCGATCTCCGGTGCGATCAGGTCCAGGCTGGCGATCAGGGTTACCAGATCGGACACCATCAGGCCGGGGGCGATCTTTTCCACAATGCTCATGGCCGAGAAAGAGCCCGTCCGGATCTTGAGTCGATAAGGGCGATCTTCGCCACGGCTGATCAGATAAAAGCCCAATTCGCCTCTGGGAGCTTCCGTGCGAACATAGATTTCGCCAGGCGGCGGTTTCAATTTTTTTTTCGACCGGTTCCAGTACGAGTCATTAGGCATTTTGGAAACGCACTGACGTACGATACGAGTGCTCTCGACCATCTCCAGAATGCGTACCCAGTAGCGGCTGTAGCAATCGCCCAACTCTGTATGGGAAGGGGGTTTGACGACCTCGAACTTCAGCTCCGGATAGATGGAATACGGTTCATCCCGTCTCAAATCCCAATCGACACCGGAAGCCCTCAAGTTCGGCCCCACCAGGCCATAGTCAAGAGCGTCTTCGCGACTGATGACGGCAACACCTGAGAGGCGCTCCTTAAAAATCTTGTTATTCGATATCAACCGGTTGAATTGGTCCAGCCGGGGCTCGAAGTAATCCAGGAAGTTGCCGACGCGTTCAAGAAACCCTGTGGGCATATCAAAGGATACTCCTCCGAAGCGCATGTAATTGTAAGTCAGCCGCGCCCCACAGAGCTCTTCGAGGAGGTCGTTGACCCATTCCCGCTCTCTCAGGGCATGGGTGAACGGGGTGACGGCGCCCATGTCCAGCGCAAAGGTGCCGACCGAAATCAAATGGCTGATGATGCGGTTGAGCTCCACGACCAGCACCCGGATATACTCTGCCCGCGCGGGTACTTCGATCCCGGCCAGACGCTCCACCCCAAGGGCGTATCCGAAGTTACAGTTCATGGCCGCCAGGTAGTCGATTCGGTCGGTATAGGGCATGAACTGGGGATAGCTCACTTTTTCGGCGATTTTTTCAAGGCCGCGGTGCAGAAATCCCACATCCGGCCTGCACCCGTAGATGACTTCCCCGTCCGTGCGCAGGATAAAGCGCAACACGCCGTGGGTGCTGGGATGGTGTGGGCCCATGTTGAGGATCATTTCTTCAGTGACAAATGACACCGGCTGTGTTCCTTCAACCTAAATTGAAAACGATCAATTTAGGTTCACCTAAGATGATGTGGACATTTTGACCGAGATTCTCGGATCGTCCGGAGCAATTTCAGTGGGGGCCGCTTTTTCCCTGATCGTGCTGATGTTTCGGTAAGCCTTCGATTCCTGATAATCTTTCAGTAAAGGGTGGCCTTGCCAGTCAGGAGGGAGCAGCAATCTGCGAAAATCCTTGTGCCCGACAAAGTGCACCCCGAACATGTCATAGACCTCTCGCTCCAGCCAACCGGCTCCCGGCCACACTTCCGAAACCGAATTCATTCGAAGATAGAAATGGGAAAGAGCCAATGGTCGCTCCAGATTCACTTTTACCACGAGGCGATGACGGAGGCGGATTGAATAAAGATGGTAAACCACCTCCAGCAGTTCCGGTTCACCCAGCTGATGAACACCGCTCAGGCTCATCAGGGTGTCGAAGGCGCATTGGGGATCTTCTTTCAGGAAAAAGGCGATTCTGCGCAGCTCTTCTGTCGGGACCACAAGATACGAATCCCCATGCAGGGATGCCGTCCATACGAGGTCGGTTATCCCCAGTGCTTCTTCCAATCTTTTCCGGATATGCTCGGGCTGCATCAGCATTTTCCTACCAGAAAGCGCTCCCGGCTGATTTTCTCCTGCAGTTTCAAAATACCGTAGGTCAGGGCTTCCGGCCGAGGGGGGCAACCGGGCACATAGACATCGACAGGCACGATTTTATCAACGCCCTTGACCACGGAATAGCTGAGTTGGAAAAGGCCGCCGCAATTGGCGCAACTGCCCATGGCAATTACATACTTGGGTTCCGCCATCTGGTCATAAAGCAGGCGCAGTCGCGGAGCCATCTTATATGTAAGGGTCCCGGCCACGATCATCAGATCGGACTGCCGGGGTGTGGCTCGAAACACGCTTCCTATGCGATCAAGATCTGTGCGCGGACCACCGGTCTGCATCAGCTCGATGGCGCAGCATGCCAGGCCGAAAAGGAGGTACCAGATCGATGAGAGCCGGCACCAGTTGAGAGCCTGATCCACGGTGGTGAAGACCGCACCGCAAAACCCCTGGGAGGGCAGATTGGAGTATAAATGAGGCATATCCGTTCTCCATTTTCATTCACAGATTAGACAGCGACCGGTTTTTCTTCATCTAAAAGAATCCGTTCCTTTGGAGTTTCGGGCACTTCCTTACTCCATTTGAAATCCCCATGGCGCCCCAGGTAGATCAATCCGAGAAAGAGAACGGCCAGGAAGAAAACGATCTCGCCCAGGACCAGGATGCCGTAGCCTGCCCGGCGCCATTCGTGAAAGACGACGATGCACGGAAAAACGAGGGCCAGCTCGATGTCGAAAATCAGAAACGCCAGGGCCACCGCGTAAAAGCGGAAATTAAAGGGGACCCATGCCGAACCGACCGGCCGCTCCCCGCATTCGTAAGTGGTGTACTTGTCTGGAAAATTCGACACCCGGGGGGCAAGGATCCTGGATACCGCGATGACGACGAAGCTCATCAGCAGCCCGAGAATGATGAACATGAAAACATTTGCGAAATCAAATAACAAGGCGAACCTCGTGGGGCAAAAATAGGATTGTTTTTAATGTTACCGGGTTTCGGCCTAATTCAGCTTTTTGTCAGCCTCAACGACCGTCCATATCCCCAAAGGACTGGTCGGAAAGGTTTCGACCCTCACGTCATTGGCGCACGTGGCCTTTTTCACGATGTCTTTGATGTGCTGGGCCAAGCCTTTTTGGACGAACTGCGGCGATCGAGTCCGGACAGTGACCTCTCCTTTTTGAGCTACGACTTCGACGTCCTCATCGATGTCCAGCAATGACGCCCTGACTGCAGCGGCTAAGCAAAGGTCATTCATCTGCTCCTTGGAGTCGGGTGTTGTCTGAAACCGTTCCAATCGGACACTGTTTGAGATGATTTCAACTGCATCATCGACCGAGATCCGCTTGATGTGGATGACCAGATCGTAAAGAGAAGGATCCGATGTGTTTATGCCGTAAAAAAACTGGCTCCATTTGGTTCGCTGTTCATCCAGTTTAGTCAGAAAATGAAGGGCGTCGTCTTTTGAAACGCCGTCCCTTGCCATGACAAGCTTCGCACGTTCATCCGGATCGGCAATAATCCGGACCTTGAAAACGTGCGGAATATCTTTCACAAAGAAGTGACCGGCAAATCCATGATAGACGACGTTGTCGCAATTCAGAGCGTGCAGAACGGATGACTGGATGTAAGCGATGTACCGATGTTTTTTGGAAGAGATCCGATCGAGAAAAGAGGATTGAGTGCTTAAGGCACGAAAAAGCTTGGCCTCGGGGATGTTGAATTCCTTGGATGCTTCGAGGAGGATTTCACGGGCAATGCACGTATAACCTAGCCTTTGGGCTAGTTTTTCGGCAATCTCTTTGCCGAGGCTGTAAGAAGCTCTGGAAATGGTAATTACCGACATATTTCAACCTTTCCTACCAAATTAAATATTGCATGAAGCAACATAGGCTGTCAAGGAAAAACCACAAAGCCACACCGAATTAAATATTGCATGAAGCAACATAGGCTGTCAAGGAAAAACCACAAAGCCACACCGACAATCTGAAATCGAACCGGTGATTCAGGAAGAGCTTTTACGATTTCATCATCTCTGATGATCCGGAAAATTTTTAAGGACAACTTTCAGGGGAACCTTCCGTTGACCATATTTCATGCTGCTCATGGCGGGGAGTTACCCTCCTTGATTCAAGGTAAAAAAAGTCTGTAAAAAGGTTGATATAAGTTGATTTCAAAATTTTATAGATTTATAATAGTAGTTTTGAAGATAGAAAATTTTATTTTGTTTATAAAAAGTCTAAAAGCACAGCCATGTACAGAATATCGTCAGGAGGATAGATCATGTTCAAAATAGTCAAGCGCGAGGAGATGTCGGGTGGCACGGTGATTCTCAATGAGATCGAGGCGCCTCTCATCGCAAAAAAGGCCAAACCCGGGCAGTTCGTCATCCTCAAGGCCAATGAGACCGGGGAGCGGATTCCGCTTACCATGGCGGACACGGATCCGGAAAAAGGCACCATCACCGTTATTTTTATGGTGGTTGGAAAATCCACAGCCCTGTTCAAGACCCTGAAGGTCGGGGATGGATACCAGGACGTCATCGGTCCTTTAGGTAAAGCCACCCACCTGGAAAAGTTAGGAACGGTGGTTTGTGTCGGCGGCGGCACAGGGATCGCGGTATTGCATCCCATCACCCGGGGGTTCAAGCTGATCGGGAATCGCATCATCAGCATCATCGGCGCCCGTAGCAAAGACATCCTCATCCTGGAAGACCGGATGCGGGCTGTTTCAGACGAATTTTATCCGTGCACCGATGACGGGTCTTACGGGCATCATGGGTTCGTTACGGAAGTTCTGAAAGAGGTCTTAAAAAAGCAGACGGTCAACTTGGTTATCGCCATTGGACCGGTTCCCATGATGAAATTCGTTTCCAAGATCACCAAGGAATTCGAAGTGCCCACCATCGTCAGCCTCAACCCCATCATGGTGGACGGCACCGGCATGTGCGGCGGATGCCGCGTCAGCATCGGCGGAAAGAACAAGTTCGCCTGCGTGGACGGGCCTGAATTCGACGGCCATCTGGTAGATTACGATGAACTGATGTTGCGGCTTCAGGCATACTGCGAGGATGAAAAACGGTGCCATGAGGGTTTCTGCCGGTTGCAGGAAGCCAAGTGATCTCAAACCATTTTTTTGTTTTCGACACCGAAAACTGTTTTTAAGGAATCAAGGAGTGATTTGATGGAAGAAAAAGAAAAAAAAAGGAAGATCCCCCGACAACCCATGCCCGAGCAGGAGCCGAAAGTCCGGGCAAGAAATTTTATGGAAGTTCCCTTGGGATACACATCGGAATTGGCCATGAAGGAGGCTGAAAGATGCCTGCAATGCAAGAAACCCTCTTGTATGGAGGGTTGCCCGGTAAGTGTGGATATCCCCGGCTTTATCCGGCATATCAAAGCGGGTGAATTTACCGAAGCCATCCGCAACTTGTGGTCTAAAAACAGCCTTCCCGCAGTGTGCGGGAGGGTATGCCCCCAGGAGATCCAGTGCGAAGGATCTTGCATTCTCGGGAAGAAGGAAGCCCCGGTGGCCATTGGAAATCTGGAACGGTTTGCAGCGGATCATGAGCGGACCCACGGTACCGGTGAATTGCCGCCCAAGGCTGCACCTACCGGAAAGAAAGTGGCGGTTGTGGGTTCCGGACCTTCCGGACTTACTGTTGCCGGGGACCTGATCGTCAAGGGTCATGAAGTCACCGTGTTCGAGGCGTTTCATAAGGCGGGCGGAGTTCTAGTCTACGGAATTCCGGAATTCCGTCTTCCGAAAGAAATCGTGGCGCAGGAAATCCATTTTCTGGAGCGCCTGGGGGTCAAGGTGGAATGCAATGCCGTTGTCGGGCGCACCATAACCCTGGATGAGATTTTCGAACAGGGATACGATGCGATTTACATCGGTGTGGGTGCCGGTCTGCCGAAATTCTTGAATGTCCCCGGAGAAAACCTGGTCGGGATCCTGTCGGCCAATGAGTATCTGACTCGGGCGAACCTCATGAAAGCCTACCTTTTTCCGGAAGTGGATACGCCCATCCCCCATGGCAAAAACGTCATCGTTCTGGGCGGCGGGAATGTGGCCATGGACTCGGCGCGAACTGCCATGCGGCTGGGGGCGGACAGCGTGCGGATCGTTTATCGTCGGTCTAAAGCCGAACTCCCTGCCAGGGCGGCGGAAGTGCATCACGCCGAGGAAGAGGGGATCCAATTCTTCTTTCTGACCAACCCGACCCGATTCATGGGAAATGAGAAGGGACGGCTGGTCGGCATGGAATGCCTGAAAATGGAATTGGGCGAGCCCGATGCTTCCGGTCGGCGACGCCCTATCCCCATTAAGGGATCCGAGTTCAAGATGGAATGTGACCTGGTGGTGGTGGCGGTGGGATCCGGGGCCAATCCGCTGCTGACGAGTTCCACTCCGGACATGACCCTCAACAAATGGGGGTATATCCAGGCCGATCCGCAAAACGGTAAAACGACAAAAAAGAGGGTGTGGGCCGGCGGCGATATCGTCACCGGCGCGGCCACCGTCATTCTGGCCATGGGTGCAGGCCGGAAAGCCGCAGACTCCATTCATAAATACCTGACCTGGGGCTGGTAGGCCCAGATTTTAGAGGAGAATTACACGCCCGCCATCGACTGTATTTGACACGGCGATGGCGGTGCGCTATTAATATTCATATTTATCATTGGGGGAGTTGAGTCCCATCAGCTGAGAGGAGGCTTGCCGCCTCGACCCCTTGAACCTGATCCGGATCATGCCGGCGTAGGGAAAATGAGCTCAAACCACATCATTTTCATTTCTTTTCATCCCACCGTCGCTGATCCTTGCTGTCGCAACTCTTTGCTTTGGATTGTATGAGATGCCGGTCAATTCAGGCCGATACCGGTCGGTAGAAGGGTCATCTTCAAATGGATCCCCCGGGATTTCTGACCTTGCCCCCGGGATCTTCCTCGAAAATGTCTCCTTCGCATACTCTGAAAAGGAGATTTTCCGGGGTTTGAATTTCACCGTTGAAGGGGGTTTATGGACCTGCCTCATCGGCCCCAGCGGTTGCGGCAAGTCGACACTGTTAAGGATCATTTCAGGAACTCTTCGGGAAGGTCTCACCGGGAGCATTCGATTCGGCGGTTTTGCACGGCAGGAGGGATTCACGGCCTGGATGGCTCAGAAAGACCTCCTTTTACCCTGGTTGACCGTTTTGGAAAATGTCTGCCTGGGGGCACGCTTAAGAGGGGAGCTGACGGAGGAAAAGCGCTGCAAGGCAACCATGTTACTCGAAAGTGCGGGGCTTTCCGGATATGCCCAGGTGCTACCCTCCCGGATGTCCGGGGGAATGCGGCAACGTGCGGCCCTGCTGCGGACCCTGATGGAAGAGAGGCCGGTAATCCTGATGGATGAACCCTTTTCAGCCCTCGATGCCCTGACAAGGCTCAAGCTCCAGGATCTGGCAGCAAAGCTGGTGCGGGGAAAGACGGTCCTGATGGTCACCCATGATCCCCTGGAGGCTTTGCGTCTGGGACATCGGATTTATGTCATGCATGAGAATAGGGGACGATTGAGCCGAGCGATTGTGCCCCCGGGCACGCCGCCACGCAAGGCGGGCGATCCGGCTCTGGCCTCTCTTCAGGAACATTTGCTGAGTCTGCTGGAAGGGAAGGAATCCGCATGAACCTGATGCGCCTTCTGGCTGTCGCGGCGGGACTGGTGGTGCTCTGGCAAGGGGTGGTGCTCGTCACCGGAGTTCCTCATTTCATTCTCCCCGGGCCGCTTCAGGTGATTCGGGCTGCGTTGGCACATCAGGGACCGTTGGCGCATCATGCCGGGATCACCCTGGTGGAAATTGTTTCCGGTCTTTTCCTGGGCACCCTCGTGGGAGTCTCGAGCGCCCTTTCCATGATCGCTTCCCGCAGCCTCAAGCGCTGGCTGCTCCCGATCCTGGTAGTCAGTCAGGCCATCCCTGTTTTTGCCCTGGCCCCCCTTTTGATCCTTTGGTTCGGATACGGCATGCTCTCCAAAGTGGCCATGGCGGTCTTGATCATCTATTTTCCGATCACCGCCTCCTTTTACGACGGGATGCGTCAAGCCGATCCGGAGTGGCTGGAGTTGGCTAAGGTCATGGACGCCAAGCCCATGGCCGTCGTCCGCCATATCCGGATCCCCGCAGCACTCCCTGCATTTGCCTCGGGATTACGGGTTGCCGCGGCTACGGCTCCTATCGGAGCGGTGGTGGGAGAATGGGTCGGTTCCAGCGAAGGCCTCGGATTTTACATGCTGCACGCCAACGCCCGGATGCAGATCGACGCCATGTTTGCAGCCCTAACCGTACTGGCCGTACTCGCCCTGTCGTTGTATTTTTTGGTCGATTACGCCATGAACCGAATCGTATTTTGGCAAAAAGAAGAAAGAAAGGAGGACCCGAAAACATGAAACTCATGGCTAAAACCGGGGTAATGCTCTTTATGCTCTTAGGATTATGGGGCTTTCACCCGGCGCTGGGTTCGGAAGCATTGACGGTGGTGCTCGACTGGTTCATCAACCCGGATCATGCCGGCCTGATCGTGGCAAAGGAAAAGGGCTTTTTTGAAAAAAACGGTTTATCGGTCCGGTTTCAGATTCCTTCGAATCCCAATGACCCCCCCAAGCTGGTGGCGGCGGGGAAGGCGGACATTGCGGTATCCTATCAGCCCCAACATCATCTTCATGTGGACCAGGGGCTTCCACTGGTGCGTTTTGCCACGTTGGTGGCAACGCCTTTAAATGCCCTCGTGGTCCTGGCGGACGGGAAAATCAAGGATATCGCGGATCTGAAAGGCAAAAGGATCGGGTATTCCATCGGCGGGTTCGAGACGGTCCTTTTGAAAACCATGCTGGCACGACATGGTCTGTCGCTTTCGGATGTCACCCTCATCAACGTCAATTTTTCGTTGTCGCCCTCCCTTTTTTCCGGGGCCACCGATGCGGTCATCGGTGCCTTCCGCAACTTCGAACTGAATCAAATGGAAATCGAAGGAAGGCCGGGCCGCGCGTTTTTTGTGGAAGAACACGGCATCCCGCCCTATGATGAGCTGATCCTGGTGGCCCACCGCAAATCTCTTTCAGATCCCAGGCTGCGTCGATTCGTGGATGCCCTGGAGGCCGGGGTCCAGTTTCTGATCAACCACCCCCAAGAAAGCTGGGAACTGTTTTTAAAGAACCGGAAGGATCTGGATGACGAATTGAACCGCAGGGCCTGGCGTGACACTCTGCCCCGATTCGCGCTTCGGCCGGGCGCCCTGGATCGGATGCGCTATGAGCGCTTTGCCCGGTTTGCCAAGGACAACGGCCTGATCAAAAGCATTCAGACCCTCGAGACCTACGCCGTGGAGCTTCCCTGAACCGGCAGGGTGGCCGAAAGCCTTTTCCGGAAAGATACACTGAGCCGGATTATGAGATTCCGGCTTTGGCATAAAGGGCATAGAAATGATTGGTGGGCCCGCGCCCCTTTCCGATGGAAAGGGCGTTTTCGATGGCCCCGGTCACATATTCCTTGGCGGATTTCACGGCGTCGAAGAAGTCTTTCCCCTGGGCAAGAAATGCCGCAACGGCCGAGGAAAAGGTGCAGCCGGTACCATGGGTGTTATGGGTGAAGATTCTCCGATGGGTCAGCTCCATGAAACGATTGCCGTCAAAAATGACATCTGTGGAATAATCTCCGCCCAGGTGACCGCCCTTGACCACCACCTTTTTGGCTCCCTTTTCGAAGATTTGCCGGGCGGCCGAACGCATAGTTTCCACATCCAGGATCTCTTTTCCCGCCAGGGCCTGAGCTTCGTGAACGTTGGGCGTGACCACATCGGCTAAAGGAAAGAGGTTTCGGATCAGAGCCTGCTGGGCATCTTCCTTTAAGAGGCGGTATCCGCTTTTTGACATCATCACCGGGTCGAGGACCACCGGGGGGCATTTGATCCCGTTGAGTGCCCATGCGACGGCTTCGATGAGGGGGATGCTGCCGACCATCCCGATTTTCACGGCGTGGATCTCGATGTCGTCGAAAAGGCACCGGATCTGATCATAAACCACCTGGGGCCGCATTTCCTGGATGTCATAAACCTTGATGGTGTTTTGAACCGTCACTGCGGTGACGGCGCTCATCCCGAAGACTCCCAGGGCCTGAAAGGTCTTCAAGTCTGCCTGGATTCCGGCGCCGCCGGATGAATCCGAGCCTGCGATCGTCAGGGCTACTTTCATCGCTTACCCTCCTTTATCCCAACCGAATTCCGTCGAACCGAAGGGCCCATTCCCGAAACCGGTTCCATTGAGTGTCTCCGATGGCTTTCAAGCTATTTTCGATTTCTTCAAAAGTCTTATATCGGCCTTCCGGAGCTCCGTTTTTGGAATGAAACTTGTCGGCGTAACAGAGGATTTCCTCTTCCAGGGTCACGGGTCGCATGTCCCGTTCGGGGAGGGGGAGGCCGAATTGTCGGATGTCCTCCAGGGATATGCCCGCCCCCACGTGGCGTTCGCAGACAAGGCCGTGTTTGGGAAACCCCATGGCGCAAAGGATCTGGTTTCCCAGGTACCCGTGGCAGACGTACGGGTATGGGCCGATGCATCCCAGTTTCGGCGTATCGGTCAAAAAGATGCCGATGTCGTGGAGCATGGCCGCCTCTTCGATGAATTTAAGGTCAAGGTTTTCGGAGACGATCCTGTGCGTTGCAATCTCTATGGCCTTCTCGGCTACCGCCTTCCCATGGCATACCAGCATCTCGTAACATTGCGAGCCGGGTGCGAAATAATGCTCGATTATTTCCAGCGGATGAATCCCCATCAACGATCATCCTCACTTGAACTAATGCGCTTTTTGCTTCAGTAAAACGCCCTCGATGAACGGATCGATATTGCCATCCAGCACACTGGTCACGTTTCCCACCTCCAGGTTGATCCGGTGGTCCTTGACCAGTTGGTAAGGTTGCAGCACATAGGAGCGGATCTGATTTCCCCATGCGATATCATCCTTGCCTTCGTGGATTTCCCTGAGTTTTTCATTCTGTTTTTCTTTTTCGTGCTGGTAGAGTCTGGCCCGCAGCACTTTCATGGCCAGGTCCTTGTTACGGAACTGGGATTTTTCCTGCTGGCACTGTACCACGATACCGGTGGGAAGGTGTGTGATGCGGACCGCACTGCTGGTTTTGTTCACATGCTGGCCGCCGGCGCCACTGGCCCGAAATACATCGATGCGCAGGTCTTTTTCTTCGATATCGATGACGATTTCATCTTCAACGTCCGGATATACAAAGACCGAGGCAAAGGAGGTATGACGCTTCCCGCTGGCATTGAACGGCGAGATCCGTACCAGACGGTGGACGCCGATCTCGGTTTTAAGGTACCCGTAGGCGTATTCCCCGGAAGCGCTGAAAGTCACGCTCTTGATGCCCGCCTCTTCCCCCGGCTGCATATCGATCAATTCGAGTTTGAAACCTTTTCCTTCGATCCAACGCGAGTACATGCGAAACAGCATCTCCGCCCAGTCCTGGGCTTCTGTGCCGCCGGCCCCGGCGTTGATGGAAATGATCGCATGGTTTGGATCATCCTCCCCGTTGAGGATCACTGTGATGGAAAAATTCTTTACTTTTTTCTTGAGCAGGCCCACCTGGAGGGAGACTTCTTCCACGGTTTCGGCGTCGGACTCTTCCTCTGCCATGTCGAGTAAGAGCGCGCTTTCATCGGTGGCTGTGGAAAGTGTTTTGTGAGCTTCGATCTGCTGGGTGATTTGGGCCCGTTCTTTTAACAGAGGTTTGGCTTTTGTCGGATCATCCCAGAGATTTCCTTTGGAAATGACGGCTTCGATTTCCTGCAGGCGTTTTTCTTTTACGGCAATGTCAAAGATAGTCTCCCAGCTGGTGCAACTGGGTTTGAAGCTCTTTGAGATCCTGTTTGATTTCAACGGTCATGGTGATATCCTCCTATTCATACGTTTCTTTTTTGTCTGAGACCCGCGGTCGCGGCAGCAATTCCGGCGCAGGCCAGTGGGAACCAGTCTCCCAATCGGTTATAAAGGGTCCCTCCGCTCATCAATGGCACTTCCCGGGTCAAGACGGCCTCCTGAAAAAGCGGTGTTTGGGCTGTTATCCGACCCACGGGATCGATGAAGCCGCTGATTCCGGTATTGGCGCTGCGCACCAGAGAGCGGCGGTTTTCAACCGCCCTGAACACCGCCATGAGGAAGTGTTGGTGCGGCGCGCTGGTGTCTCCATACCATGCGTCGTTGGTGAGGTTGATGAGCACCTGAGCCCCGTTTTTCGCCATAGCCCTTGAAAGGTACGGGAAAATGATCTCATAGCAAATCAATGTCCCTAAAGGTCTGCCTCTCCAATTGATGACCGCCCCTTTTTCCCCGGCGGTAAAATCCCCCACATGGGCCACCATCTTGCCCAAAAACGGGATCCACCGCTTCAACGGTACGTACTCGCCGTAGGGAACAAGATGCGCCTTATCGTATCGGCCAAGAACGCTCCCTTTAGAATCGATCAGGTAAGCGCTGTTAAAATACCCGATCCGTCCGCCTTTGGGTTCATAGGCCGGGCTTCCGATCATAAAGTCGCATTTGAAATCCCGGATTCCCTTTAAAACGGTTAGCGAAAGTTCAGCATCATGGAGGAAATAAAAGGGCGTCGCTGTTTCCGGCCACACCACCAGATCCGGGGACTGTTTCTGGCCCATTCGGGTCAGGTTCAGATATGTCTGAACCGAAGCCGCCTGATATCGGGGGTCCCATTTCAATGTCTGTTCGATATTGCCCTGCACCACGGCGATCCGAACTTTCTTTGCGTGGGCAACATTGACATCCAATTGCCGGATACGCAGTTCCCCATAGATCCAGCTCAGGCCGATCAAAAGGATCGCCCATATAACAACGCCTCCGGAAAACCAGGGGTTTGAATTAAGGCGCCGCGTCCGGGACAGATACAGGCAAAAGAGGACTGCGTTGAAAGACAGAATCAAAAAGGAAACCC
>Ga0100377_1000588_pt1 | contig 31144 bp, 19 predicted proteins | sample CryGeymeta201501_FD_83664 | JGI IMG/M metagenome (GOLD analysis project Ga0100377, IMG submission 83664) | Groundwater microbial communities from Crystal Geyser aquifers in Utah, USA - Crystal Geyser metaG 2015-01 | ecosystem: Environmental > Aquatic > Deep subsurface > Groundwater | place: USA...
CATTGCTCGTTTCTGCTTCTTCTGGTTTAACAAATGTAAAGCTATTTTAGGATTAATTTAAAAGTGTAAATTTGTAACAGTATTATTAATCAAATAGTGTAAACTTTTTTCAGGACGAGACAGTGTCTCATTATATTTAAAAATATTAAAACAATGCCATTACACAGTAGTCATACACATTTGCAAGCCACACAATCCAACGCACAAACCAAAGCTTGCAAAACCCTAAAAACCGATACCGACAGAAAAATACGATGAAATTAACAAGACTTTACAAAGAATTTTTTAATAGCGAAAAAGCAGGCGGACTAACTTTAGTTTTCGTGACAGTTCTTTCACTTGGCTTTGCAAATTCTCCTTGGCAGACAGATTATATCAATTTTTGGCATTTTGATTTGGTCGGACATTCTATTGTTCATTGGATTAATGATGGGCTAATGGCTATTTTTTTTCTACTCATCGGTTTGGAGTTAGAACGAGAAATTTATCATGGAGAACTTTCCGACATAAAAAATGCTTCATTACCAATTTTTGGTGCAATTGGCGGTATGCTTGTTCCAGCAGGACTATTTTTATTGCTCAACTTTGGGACAGATACCCAAGCAGGTGCAGGTATTCCAATGGCGACAGACATTGCTTTTGCTATTGGCATTTTATCTCTTTTAGGTAATCGTGTCCCTGCCTCTCTAAAAATATTCTTGACAGCTTTGGCAGTAATGGACGACTTGGGAGCAATAATAGTTATTGCAATTTTCTATACGACCACAATTGCATTTGTAAATTTATTTATTGCACTAGGTATTTTCATCTTTCTACTCATTTTAAACCGACTGAAAGTTCACAACATAATTCCGTATTTAATTGGTGGTGTAGTAATGTGGTATTTTATGTTGCATTCAGGTGTTCACGCTACAATAACAGGCGTTTTGTTAGCATTTGCAATTCCATTTGGAAACGGTGGAGAAAAAACCCCTTCATATATTCTTCAACATTTTCTACACAAGCCAGTTGCTTTTTTTATTCTTCCATTGTTTGCAATAGCCAATACCTGTATTGCAGTTGGTGACAGTTGGCAAAGTAGCTTAGGACAAACAAATAGTTTAGGAATTATGATAGGACTTATAATTGGGAAACCGTTAGGTATTTGGTTCTTTTCATTTATCGGTGTTGGCATGGGACTTTGTGCATTGCCAACAGACTTAAAATGGAAAAATATAATTGGTGCAGGTTTTTTAGGCGGTATCGGGTTCACAATGTCAATCTTTATTGCACTTCTGGCGTTTGACAATGCAGACATCATAAACAATTCAAAAATTGCAATTATTATCGCTTCAATTATAGCAGGTGCAATTGGTTTTATATTTCTTATGATGACACTTAAAACACCAATAGAGAATGACGAAACAGCTTGATGACAAAAAATGCCTCACCACTCACCACTCGCTCGGCTGTGCCGAGTGGGTAGTATTACTGTTGTTTTTAACAACCTTACCATTCCATCTGTTTAAAATTCTTTCTGTATTTGACTATTAAAGTTATCAGTCAGCCGACTGAAGAAACAGTCCTTAAGTGATAAGAGATGGAAGAGAGTGGGGAAATTGTAAGAACATTTACAGTAAAAGAACTCGAAATTGATTGAGTAAAGAGCATAAGCCATAATTATTCTTATTTTTGTTTTCATGAACGAATTTTTAGATGCCAATAATGAAAACTTAAGTTCTACCGAAAGAGAATTTGAAAAAGTATTACGTCCGCTTTCTTTTGACGATTTTACAGGGCAAGCTAGTGTAGTTGAAAATTTAAAAGTTTTTGTTAAAGCAGCAGAGCAAAGAGGGGAAGCGTTAGACCATGTTTTGCTTCACGGTCCACCAGGATTAGGAAAAACAACCTTAGCACACATTATCGCCAACGAACTTAAAGTAGGATTTAAAGTTACTTCAGGACCCGTTTTAGAAAAACCAGGAGATTTAGCAGGTTTACTAACCAACTTAGAATCGGGAGATGTACTTTTTATTGATGAGATTCATCGGTTGTCCTCCGTAATTGAAGAATATTTGTATTCTGCGATGGAAGATTATAAGATTGATATTTTGATTGATTCTGGTCCAAATGCTCGAAGTGTTCAAATAGAACTCAATCCTTTTACGTTAATTGGTGCAACCACCAGAACAGGGTTATTAACCTCTCCACTGAGAGCACGTTTTGGAATTACCTCCCGATTAGAATATTATGATGCCGATTTATTGGCTACCATTATCAATCGTTCTGCAAAAATTTTAAATGTTGCCATTGATAGCAATGCAGCGGATGAAATTTCAAGAAGAAGTAGAGGAACGCCTCGTATTTCCAATTCATTGTTGCGTAGAGTGAGAGATTTTGCTCAGGTAAAAGGAAATGGTAGGATTAACAAAGAAATTGCTCTTTATGGGTTAGGTGCTTTAAACGTAGATAAATATGGGCTAGACGATATGGACAACCGTATTCTCTTAGCCATTATCGATAAATTTAAAGGAGGACCAGTTGGCTTAACAACCATAGCTACTGCTGTGAGTGAACAAGCTGGAACAATTGAAGAAGTTTACGAGCCCTTTTTAATTAAAGAAGGTTTTTTAATGCGTACTCCAAGAGGAAGAGAAGCTACCGAAAAAGCCTATCATCATTTAGGAAAAATTAAAACACCGAATCAAGGGAATTTGTTTTGATAAATAGATTTTTGCTCGATTATGTCTTAACTCTAGAACGCCTGTAGTCAATTAGGAAGTTTTTTTTATTAGTTGAGGATTATTTTCTCCCTTTATTCCCCCACCGATAACTTTCGTTTTCGAAACCCATTAAATCAATTACACGATTTACAACTGTTTGAGCAACTTCTTCAACGGTTTTTGGTTTACTATAAAAAGAAGGAGTTGCTGGACAAATAATTCCACCAGCTTCGGTAATTAGTTTCATATTGTTGATATGAATTAAGTTATAAGGAGTTTCTCTAGCTACTAAAATTAATTTTCGTCGTTCTTTCAACATCACATCGGCTGCTCGAGTTATTAAATCGTTTGAAATTCCTGTTGCAATGCGCCCTAAAGTTCCCATTGAACAGGGGATAATTACCATAGTATCGTACTTGGCAGAACCTGAGGCAAAAGGAGCATTAAAGTCGTTTTTATCGTAAAATTTTACAGCGTAATTGATGTACTCTTGGTTTTCTAACTCATGCTCCCAAACAGTTTTTGCATTGTCAGAAAGTACAACGCCTATTTCAAGAAAGTTGTCACCCTGAGTTTGTCGAAGGGTTAACAACGCGTCCAACAACAATTTTGTGTAGATAGCACCTGAAGCTCCTGTAATTGCTATGACTATTTTTCGCTGACTCATCAATTAAGAGTTTTTACCAAATTGATACCGAATGGTAAAATTCAAATCAACATTATACCAACCACGGTTAAATAGTTTATTTAAAATGCCAACATTTTGGTCGTAATTTAAAAAGTCTCTAATGGGAATAATAGAATTTTTAGAACGTAAATTAAAGATGAAGTGGTCATTCAGTTGGTAATAGATTCCAACAAATCCACCAAAATCAAAACTTTTAAAAGGATATTGAGTTATTTTTTTTTTCTCCGTTTTCATCCTCAAAATGATAGCTTAAAAATTTACTTCCATACAACCCTAATTCCAGCATCAGTTTTTTGTATTGATATCTTAATGCCAAAGGAACTTCAATGTAATTAATATTTAAATCAAATTGTCGATAATCACCTCTGTCGGGATGAGCAGCTTTAAAACTCCCTTTATTAATAAAATAGATTTCGAATTGAGTTGACCATTTGTCGGACAAACCTGTATTGGTGAAAGCTCCCGCAATAAATCCTAATTTATGGTAACCAGCATAGCCATCGCCTTCTACTTGAGACCCACTGATTCCTAATATTAATCCTGTTTTAAATACTTGGGAAAAAGAGGTGAGGCATCCAAATAGAATAATAATTAGTATAAGATTTTTCATGAACCAAAATTAATAAAAAAGCTCATGGTAAAATTATACCAAGAGCTTTATAAATATTAATTAGTTATCACTAAGGAATAAGATGTAATTCTTCAGCTTGTAAAACTTCATAATTTGGTCCAGCTTTATAAATATGTGCGACTACTAAACAATTGTTTTTATTCCAATTAGTAGGAAGTGCTAAGGCGTATTCTTGACTGTCGATATCTCCTAAATTAGAGCTTGGAATTGGTGTTCCCCATGTTCCATTAATAGCTTGTCTTAACACATGTCGGTGGGTGTAATATTGAACATAAACACCATTGTCTAATTGCCAATCTACAATGCTATCTTCCACTAAATATATTTGTAAATTATAACTTCCAGTTGCAGATGATAACCACTCAGTATTCACCATCGCTTTTAATGTTCTAGTAGAATCATCATACAAAGTCGATAACCCTATACTCACTTTTGGCACGTCATTTTTTATCGAATTAATATCAATTTCCCATTGCGATAGCCCAGTAATGTTGGCGTTATTTAATCTTGAAACGGTAGCTGCAGGATTCGATGCTACTCCAAAAGTAGTATAATAAGTTTCGCCAGCTGGGATGGCAAAATCTGTTGTAAAATCCATAATTAAATCTCCATTGGCATCAAAACCAGCACCATTTGCAGGAACATCAGCGAAACTTCCTGCGTGAATTGATAGGGGTATTAATTGGTCTCCATAAATAGAATCTAATCTTTCTATTTCTCTTGCACCATCAGGACAAAAGGTGCATAAATGACCTGTAAATTCTTCAATTAATATTTTTCTCATAGTAGGATTGGAAACAACATATAAAGAATCATCCCAAATAATACCAGTTGTATTAATTAAATTATCAGGAATTGGGTTGTCAATTTTATCGCAACTAGAAATAAATATGATAATTGTAACAATAGGAATAAATAAATTTTTCATAAGTATAAATTTTATTTAGTTTATTAAAAACTACTAGTAATGCTTAAAGTTAAGCCACTTGCCGCAGGAACATTTCTGCAAACTCCACCAACACAAAATATTCCTTCTCTTTGTCTTCCATATCCAATTTGGATACGATTGGTTCCTTTTAAATACCCTGCTGATGCAAAATAATAATGGATACGTTCTTTTTCAATTAAATTGCCAAAATTATATTGATCCATTACTGCAATAAACCAATGTGGAGCATAAGAATATTCAATTAAAACTGTAGCCCAATCCTGATGATCTTGTTTGGTAAACAGCCCTTGAAATTCAGCTCTAATAGCATGTTTTTTATTGAGTTTGTAAGTTAAGTCAATTACACCAACGTTCGCATAAATATCAGGATGATCTTGAGGAGTTTTACCTTGAACAACCGCTTGATTGAACATGATGTTGGAATAAGTGAAAATTCCAGATAATTTAGGGCTAAATTTTTTCGTTAATTCAACATTTATTTCATCGTAGTATCGCTCTTCACCAATAGCAAATAGGTTGGAAGTATATCCTAGGTATGTGGTGTCTGAAGCTGGTAAAGCAGTTGAATCAATGTTGTAAACTGTAGAGTAATTGATTAAAAGACTCATGCCATTTTTTCCTCCTAAAAAAGTTTCTTTTTTAAATTTGTACACCAACTCTCCTTGGAAAGCTATTTCTCCATTTGGTTGCGTAGCGTAAGGATATAGTGTGGCTAATAGATTGTATAAATGTTGGCGAGTGAGTGTAGGTAAATAATTAATTTGTAAGTCGGTAAGTGATGCGTTTCTATCCGATCTAAAACTCATATTATCTACTCCTTTAGCTGAAAAAGTTAATCCAAATCCTTTCGAAGAGTATGATGTTTGAGCATAAAAAGCTTCACCTTCTTTGTAAATAAAGTTATTGTCTGCCGATGGATCATTAATTTTTCTTGCATACTCACCATTTAAACTAATTTTTCCTCTTTGTAAGACAAACCTTCCAGCATAAGCACCTACATTTTCTGGTAGGTTATATTGCGAACTTTGGTCTGCTTGATATTTACTCACAAAACTTCCTCCTAAGGTTAACTTTGTTTTACTTTCTTTTAAAGTACCTCCTAAAACATCGTTGACCATTAATTCTCCATCAATACCTCTAACAATACCTTCGCCAGATTCAAAATACAAACGTTGTTTTCCAATAACTCCTTTCACACTCAATCCCTCAGCTAGTTTGTAATTAATTCTAATTCCATCCATTGCATTGTCGTAACCTAGCCCTCTTTCTTCGTAAGACCTAAAAATTAATCCATTTCCAAATTGTTCATAAAAGTTACCCACAGTTATTTTCATTTCTTCATTTGTAAACGATGCATATCTGTAGCCGATTCCGTTCCCTTTATATTTGGCTGGAAATCCTAGCATTGTATTCAAATAGCTTTCATAACGAAATCCTGCTTCAAAATTTCCATTGGTATAGATGAAATTAGCAAATCCATTCATTAGTGTATGTTCAGGAACAGCGGTAGCACCAATTAAACTATCTTCTTGATAGTATTGCATATCTAATTGAAAATTTCCATGAATTTCTCCTCTGCTCATCACTTGGTCGATACTTTGTGCAGAAATATTATTTGCAATAAAAGGTGCTATTAGCAGCACAAAAGAGATAACTTTTTTTAGACTCATATTTGTTAAATTACCTGACAAAAATAAGCCCGAAATTATAAAAAATCGGGCTTAATTGTAAGATTATTGAAATCTTATATTTATACTATAAATCTTCTCCTGCGGCAAGTTTTTTAAGTGCTTCATATAACTCATCTTCATCACCTTCTAAATAAGAATTGTGTTGCCAAACTATTTCGCCTTTGCCATTTACTAAAAAAGTATGTGGTACATTATTTACATTCAAAGCTCTTTTAAAATCTTGATTGGAGTCGATGTAAACTTCATACTCCCATGCTTTACCGTTTACATAGGGAGCAACTTTTCCAGCATTTCGTGCATCATCAATTGAAACGGCAATTAATTTAACTCCTGTTGTTTTTACCCAATCTCCATAAACTTCTGCAATGTTGTTTAATTCTCTTTTACAAGGACTGCACCATGTTGCCCAAAAGTTAATAATCATGGGTTTACCATCATTATTAAAATCGGACGTATTCACATTTGCACCTTCCATGTTTTTGAGTGTAGCAGATGGTATCAATCTTTTTTCGGTTTGAGAAAATAGAATGAAACTTGTTAAAGTTAAAATAGATAATAAGGCTAATTTTTTCATAGGTAGATATTTATTAAAAAAAAGAATCAGTAGCATTTTGGCAAAAATAATACCATACTACTGATTCTCTTATTTATATTCAATAAAATTATTTAAGTAAAGAAACTTTTTTAGTAATTAATTGATCACCTATAGTAAGGTTTACCATATAAATACCATTTGGTAATTTAGAGCCATCAAAGATTAATTTTTGATTGCCTACATTCATTGTTTCAGTACCATTTGAGTATATCATACTTCCTACAACATTAAACACTTCCATTTTTACAGAAGTAGCTTCTTCTAAAGAGAAAGAAATAGTGGCAATAGAATTTGTTGGATTTGGATAAATACTTAACCCAGATGCAGTATTACTTTCATTGATTCCAGTTAAAGAAGTGATGTTAAATTTTTCAACATCAGAAGAGCCATAAGTACCATTATTTGTAAATATAGCAACATTGTTGTTGTCTTCAAATTTAATATTTCCAGCACCGTAGCCGGCATTAATTCCATCACCGTAAGCATCATTTACATTAAAAGTATAACATCCTGTGCTAGATAACGTAATGTTATGGTTGTGTGCTAAAATACCACTTGCTCCTAAATCAGAATAAGGCCCGCCTGTTCCACCTGGAATTGGATTTCCTGTTGCATCATCAATAATTTCCCATGTAATTTCTGAACCATATTGATCTTGAGTTACAATTAGTTCATATAAAGTACCTGTTCCAGTAGAAGATGTGTTGGTAACATTAGTTTTTGTTCCACTATTGTCTGCTGGATCTGTATCTGCAACACCATTAACATCAGTAATAGTAACATTAATCGTGTTATTTCCTATATCAGAAAAAGAAATTGGATTTAAATCTACAGTTGTGTTAGCTAATGAAGCTAAAGAACCTGTCCAAGGAAATGTTGTTGGAGTGCCACCATTTACGTTATAAGAGATGGTAGCTGAAGTAATAAGATTATTACCATAGTTTTGAAAAACAACTGTTGGAGTAACCACAGAGCCACAAACAACATCATCAGATGTTACACTTTTTAATTTTGCATTGTTTGCAAGAGATAAACCAGTAAAAGTAATATCTGCATAATCCCCACTAATTACTTTACCAGTAGAAGTTCCTTCGGAAACATACACAGCAACCTGTAAATCACCTAATTCAACAGGGATACCATTGATAGTTGACGGAATGGTATAATTATAACTGTTAGTATAATCAGTTCCAGCAGTAATAGTCGCAATATTATCTCCAGCATTAGGAGTAAGAGTCGCTCTTACCATGTGCATATGGTTGTAATTTCCATTAGGAAGTACTTGAGCAGGATTCCATGTAGCACCTCCAGTTTGAGGTCCTTCAATATTATTTTGTGTAATTACAACATTCATTTTGTTTGATGAGCCAGGACCAGTAGCAGTGTAATAAGCTTCCACATTAAGTGTAAGTTGTCTAGTACTTACATCAATTGTCCCTGCTCCACCAACATTAACAGGAGAAGCTACTGCTAAAGTAGTATTGGAATTGGTATTCCAATTAGATCTACTATGCATCACCCCTGCACCAAAATCAGTTCGGTTTATTGCACCTGTTGGATAACCAGAAACTGGAAATAATCCACCAACATAATCACCCCAAGTTGTTCTGTAATTAGGAGTACCAGCAGCATAACTACCTGTGTGAATGTTTAACAACATTACTCTTCCTGGATTGTTAGCTTGTATTTGAGCTGCAATTTTATGACCATCAGGGCAATATTGACAAGTTTTACCTGTTAATTCCTCAAGCACAACATTTTTGTTAGCTGGTGTCTGACTCACAGGCAGTTGAGCAAAAGCACCTAGTCCCGCAACAATGCCTAAAGTAGTAAGTAATGATTTTCTCATGATTTGATTTTTAAGTTTATAAATAATTAGGTTTAATAATTTCAAAACAAATATATTTAATAATTTGCTTGGTTTGTTGATGGTTATTTCTTAATTCTTGGATTCCTATAAAATGGAGTTATTTCCTATTTTAAAGTAACTATTAGAAATCAATTACATTAATCATTAAATTTGAAGTAATAAAAACTTAAAAATTATTTACTATGATTAAAAAATTACTTTTTATAACAACAATTTTAACAGCAACTTCTTCTTTTGCTCAAAACCTTGATTTAAAGGATAATATGAATAATTCAATAGCTGGACAAACCTACTACATATATAATAGTGGTCCAAATATGGCGAATACAAAATTTCATGTAGGAAATAGTTCAGGAAGCCCAATTAATTTCGATTGCTCCTTATGGGAAATGTCAAATCCTACACTTTCTGAATGGCAAGTTTGTTTTGGTACTTCTTGTTATATAGCAAATGATGGTGATCCTAATGCTCAAAATTTTTCATTTGCTACAGCACCAGCTACTGGAATTTATCCTGATTTAAAAGTGGCTCCCTTTTCTTTTGGTTGGGTTACTGGTGATTTTGGTGTATGGAGAGTAAGGGTTTTTGATAATGCAAATCCAATTGATTCATCAACTTGTTATATTGTTTGGACTGTAGCTGGTACTCCTACTGGAGATATTGATGCTAATACGATGATAGATGGATTAGAAATAGCTGGTGATGCAAATTTAAATGGAGTAATTGATGGAACTGAAATAGCTGGAGATATGAATGGAAATGGTGTTATTGATCCTTGGGAAGTTAGTGGGGACGAAAATGGCAACGGTATCATTGATGGTGGTGAGGTATTATCAACTATTGAGGTGAATGATGACCATATTATTTTTAGTACTTACCCTAATCCTGTATCAACTAATTTATCAATTAATTATTCTTTTAGTGGTGGTTCGAAAAATGCTAAAATTGATGTTTATGATGTTTTAGGACAAAAAGTTAACACTTATTTATTAAATGATAATAAAGGAAAACTAACCATCAGTACTAATAAATTAAATGCTGGAGTTTATTTTTATGCGATAAAAGTGGATGAGAAGACTATAAAAACAGAAAGAGTTATTGTTAAATAATAGTCTATTCTAATAATTTATCAGCTAGTATTGGAATTCCAATACTAGCTTTTTCTTTGATAACAGTTAAATTTTTTATACCAGAAGTAATAATATTACTTGGATCGATAAGGTATTTTTCGCAATTAGCCGGAACATGGTCTATTATATTAGCAGCAGGATATACATTTAATGAAGTTCCTATAATGATTAAAATATCAGCTTTTTCACATATTTCTACAGCTTTTATCATATTTGGTACTGCTTCTCCAAACCAAACGACATCAGGACGAAGTTGTTGATTGTTTTTACATTTCTCTCCATAATTGAGTTCAAATCCTTCAATCAAGTACTTTTCATTTTCATTCAAAACACTTCTCGATTTTAAGAGCTCACCATGAAGGTGTAAGATGTTTTTTGAACCCGCTCTTTCATGTAAATCATCAATATTTTGTGTAATTATTGTGACCTCATATTTTTTTTCCAAAGTGACCAATGCCAAATGAGATTTATTGGGTTTAGCTTCAATGACCTGTTTTCTTCTTAAATTATAAAAATCTAATACCAATTTTGGATTCTTTTCCCATGCTTCGGGAGTTGCAACTTCTGAAATTTTATAATTTTCCCATAATCCATCATTACCCCGAAAAGTCTTTAAACCACTCTCGGCACTGATCCCAGCTCCAGAAAAAACTACAACATGCTTCATAATGATGACAATTAACAGGTAAAAATAGTTATCCTTTTTTTTAAATATTGCTATTTTTCTATCTTAAGAATATTATTACTTTTACTGGTTCAAAAATACTTAAATAAATGGGGAAATCAAGAAAAGATATTGATGCTTTAGAGTATCATTCGCAAGGAAAACCTGGTAAAATTGAAGTGGTACCTACCAAACCATATAGTACACAAAGAGATTTATCATTGGCATATTCACCAGGTGTTGCTATACCTTGTTTAGAAATTGCTGAAAATCCTGAAGATGTTTATAAATATACAGCCAAAGGGAATTTAGTTGCAGTAATCTCTAACGGTACAGCAGTTTTAGGTTTGGGAAATATTGGACCATTAGCCGGCAAGCCAGTAATGGAGGGAAAAGGTTTACTTTTTAAAATTTTTGCTGATATTGATGTGTTTGATATTGAAGTAGATGCTACTGATATTGATTTGTTTGTAAATACAGTTAAAGCCATTGCCCCAACTTTTGGAGGAATAAATTTAGAAGATATTAAATCGCCCGAATGTTTTGAAATTGAACGACGATTAAAAGAGGAGTTAAACATACCATTAATGCACGATGACCAACATGGTACAGCCATTATTTCATCGGCAGCCATGCTTAATGCTATCGAGATTGCTGGTAAAAAAATTGGTGAAATTCGATTGGTGGTTAGTGGTGCAGGAGCAGCAGCGATATCTTGTTCTAAACTATATATCGCTTTAGGTGTTAAACAAGAAAATATTGTAATGGTTGATTCTGATGGAGTTATTAGAGCCGATAGAACTAATTTATCGGAAACTAAAATTCAATTTGCCACCAAAAGAGATTTACATACTTTATCCGATGCCCTAAAGAATGCTGATTTTTTCTTAGGTTTATCAAAAGGAGGATTACTAAGTAAAAATATGGTAAAATCGATGGCTAAGAACCCTATTGTGTTTGCCTTAGCCAATCCCGACCCAGAAATTTCATACAAAGATGCCATGGTAGCTCGAAAAGATATTATTATGGCAACAGGTCGTTCTGATTATCCTAACCAAGTGAATAACGTGTTAGGTTTTCCATACATTTTTAGAGGAGCTTTAGATGTTAGAGCTACTTGCATCAATGAAGAAATGAAATTGGCTGCCGTAAGAGCAATCGCATCACTAGCTAAAGAGGCTGTTCCAGAAGAAGTCAATCAAGCTTACTCTGAAAAAAACATTGTTTTCGGGAAAGATTTTATTATTCCCAAACCGATAGACCCACGGCTAATAACAACAATATCTCCAGCTGTAGCAAAAGCAGCAATAGATTCAGGAGTCGCTCAACATATTATAACCGATTGGGAAGCCTATCGTGAACAACTTTCCGTACGATTAGGATTGGATAATAAGTTGTTAAAAAACATTACTCAACGAGCCAAACGAAGTCCTAAAAAAGTCGTTTTTGCAGAAGCCGATAATTACAAAACCCTAAAAGCTGCTCAAATTGTTCATGATGAAGGTATTGCATTGCCAATTTTATTAGGAAAAGTCAAAAAAATTGAAGAAATCGCAAAAGAGTTTAATCTTGATATTTCAGAATTAACAATTATTGATCCAAGAAGTTCTAAAGAACAAGCTAGGAAAACAAAATATGCTCAATTGTTGTTTGAGAAACGTAAAAGAAGGGGAGTTACTTTGATGGAAGCCAGAGATATGATAAGAAGTAGAAATTACTTTGGTTCTGCAATGGTCGAATTTGGTGATGCCGATGCATTAATTTCTGGATTAACAAGAAATTATATCAATACTATAAAACCTGCATTACAAGTAATTGGAATAGAAGACGATGCTCGAAAAATTGCTGGAATGTATATTTTAATTACTAAACAAGGACCTTTTTTCTTAGCAGACACAACAATTAATGTAAACCCTACGGCTCAAGATATTGTAGATATCACACTTTTAACTTCAAAAATTATTCAACGTTTTAAAATTACACCTCGCATAGCATTATTGTCATACTCCAACTTTGGTTCATCAGAAGAAGAAGATGCTATTAAAATGAGAGATGCCGCTAAAATATTGCACGAAAAACATCCCGACATTATTGTTGATGGTGATATTCAAGCTAACTTTGCTTTAAACAAGGAGTTAAGAGATGAAATTTTTCCATTCTCCGAATTGGCTCGAAAAAATACCAATACCTTAATTTTCCCCAATTTAGCATCTGGAAATATTGCCTACAAATTATTGCAAGAAATGGCAGGTTTCGAAACCATTGGACCTATATTAATGGGAATGAAAAAACCAGTTCATATTTTACAATTGGGTAGTTCTGTTCGAGAAATTGTAAATATGGTTACTATTGCAGTAGCCGATGTCCAATCTCGAAAATAAAATTATAGTCCGAAGACAGAAGTTGGAAGCTACTTCGGACTTCGTACTTCAAACTTACAAATATGATTGCTCAGATAAAAGGAAAATTAATAGAAAAGACACCAACATTTGTTGTCGTTGATTGCAATGGCGTTGGATACCAAATAAACATTTCATTAAACACCTATTCTAAAATAGGAGATGCTGAGTTATGCATGTTGTATACTCATTTTGTGGTGAGAGAAGATGCCCAATTATTATACGGTTTTAAGGAAAAAAGTGAAAGAGAATTATTTAGACAATTAATATCAGTTTCTGGAGTTGGTTCAAGTACTGCTATGTTAATTTTATCTTCTTTATCTCCAAATGATACTAAGCAAGCTATATTAGTTGGAGATGTGATGACCTTAAAAGGTGTTAAAGGAATAGGAGCGAAAACTGCTGAAAGAATAATTATTGATTTAAGAGATAAAATAGCTAAAATTGATGGTGTCGATACAATTTTAAGTTCACAGAACAATACTATTAAAGAAGAAGCGTTAAGTGCACTGATAATGTTAGGTTTTTCTAAAAAACTAGCAGAAACAGCGTTAACTAAAATGGCTGCAACTAGTGAAGAATTAACTGTTGAAGAGCTTATTAAAAGAACATTAAAACACCTTTAATAAGCGATTTATTAATTTGAAGTTAAGAATTGAAAAATATAAAAAATTAAGCATTATTGCAAGCTTGGCTACTATAATTAGTATAGTAAATTGGTTTGCAACACCTAGCAGCACCAATGCTTTTTCTAATTTCAATTTTATTGAAATGCTCCCAATTGATAGTCCAGAAATTGACTTGCCTTTTCCTTTTAACGATAATAATGGAGGCCCTGGAAGCAATAATACAGGAGGCTTATATCTTAATAATCCAAGTAATATCCAATCTGGATTTGAATATGATTCCGAAACGGGCACCTATAATTACTATGAAAAGATGGGGGATAATTATTATAAATATCCTACCTATATGAGTTTTGATGAATATATTAATTATGATTCAAAAAAAGCATTACAAGATTATTGGAAAGAAAAAACTACTGCCGAAGATATTAATCAAACCAAAGGGTTTAGGCCTAAACTAACAATAGATGGAGAGGCTTTTGATCGAATTTTTGGAGGAAACACCATCGATATTCGACCTCAAGGATCTGCCGAATTATCCTTTGGTATTAATCGTTCTACAAGAGATAATCCCGCTTTACCTGCGAACCAAAGAAGTACTACTACATTCGATTTTAATCAACAAATACAGTTAAATGTTGTAGGTCATATTGGAGAAAAATTAAAAATTACTACTAGTTACAATACTGAAGCAACTTTTGATTTTGAAAATCAAATGAAAATTGAATATACAGGGTATGAAGATGAGATTATTCAAAAAATAGAAGCTGGTAATGTTTCGCTTCCATTAAAAGGTCAATTGATTACTGGTAGTCAAACTTTATTTGGAATTAAAACAGAATTGAGGTTTGGAAGAATGACGGTTACGAGTGTCTTATCTCAAGAAAAAGGAGAAAAAAAAGAGATAAATGTGCAGGGTGGAGCTCAAATTCAAAAGTTCGAAAAAGAAGCCTCAGAGTATGAAGAAAATAAACATTATTTTTTGTCACAGTATTTTAGAGATACTTACGAAAGTTCTTTATCAACACCCCCTTTAATTTCTTCTCGGGCAAGCATTACCAAAGTAGAAATTTGGGTTTCTAATGTTAATAGTTCGGTTGAAAACACAAAAAATATTATAGGTTTTATGGATTTAGGAGAGGGTACACTTGCTAATATTTATAATGATCTTTTAGTAACCGATGCAAATACTTCTCCTTTAGTTAATTATCCTAATAATATAGCTAATAATCTTTATTTTAACATTTCTGATACTACAGGAGTTTCGCTATATAATACATCTGCAATTAGAGGTTTTGTAAGTGCTAGTCAGGAGTTAGAAGCTAAAGGTTACATCAATGGTATTGATTTTGAAAAATATGAAAATGCTCGTTTACTACTTCCTTCCGAATATACCTTAAATGCACAATTGGGTTATGTTTCCTTAAATTCATCTTTAAATTCTGATAATATTTTAGCAGTTGCTTTTCAATATACCTTAGATGGACAAGTTTTTCAAGTGGGTGAGTTTTCTACTGATGGTATTACTGGTCAAAATTCATTGTATGTCAAACTATTAAAAGGAACAAGTGTAAGCACCAGTTTACCTACATGGAATTTAATGATGAAAAACGTGTATGCTTTAGGAGCATTTAATATTTCTCCAACCGATTTTTATTTAGATATTTTTTACATGAATCCTGCAACTGGAGTAGAAATTCCGTTTATTCCTGAAGGTGAAATCAACGGAATTCCATTAGTGAGTGTGATGAACTTAGATCAATTAAATTCTAGCAATCAAGCCAGTCCCGATGGGGTTTTTGATTATATCAATGGTATAACTATTAATTCATCTAACGGACGAGTTTATTTTCCTGTATTAGAACCATTCGGATCCCATTTAAGAAGTAAGTTCTCCAATCAACAAATTGCAGATAAATTTGCTTTCGATACCTTGTATGTTACAACACAAACATTGGCAGAACAAGATGCTACTAAAAATAGATTTAGAATAAAAGGGCAATACTCTTCAGCTTCTACTTCCGACATTTCATTAAATGCAATGAATGTCCCCGAAGGTTCTGTAACAGTTACTGCTGGAGGTGCTGCTTTAACCGAAAATGTAGATTATACAGTTGATTATAATTTAGGACGAGTAAAAATCATTAATGATGGTATTTTGCAATCTGGGACACCAATTAAAATCTCATTAGAAAGCCAATCGTTATTTAATATTCAAACCAAAACCTTAATGGGTTCTAGATTTGATTATAAAGTTAATGATAACTTTAATATTGGAGGTACCATTCTTAAATTATCAGAAAGACCTTTAACTAGCAAAATCAATATTGGTGATGAACCCATTAATAACACCATTTTTGGTTTTGATTTAACTTATACCCACGAAGTTCCTTTTTTAACCAGATGGGCAGATAAGTTGCCAATTTATAGCACCAAAGAAAAATCTTCCATTACCGTTGAAGGAGAATTTGCCAAATTATTACCTGGTAATCCAGGAGCAATTACAAAAGATGGTGTAGCTTATTTAGATGATTTTGAAGGAAGCCAATCTGCTATTGACATGAAAACTGTATCTCAATGGAAATTAGCAAGTACTCCACAAGGACAACCTACTCTTTTCCCAGAAGGTGAACTCCCGCTTTCCAACACGTTAGCCTATCGTTATAATGCCGCAAGATTGGCTTGGTACAACATCGACCCTTTGTTTTGGAGAAATGATTCGCGAACTCCTAGTCATATTGCAAATGATTTAGCCATGCAGTCTAATCATTACATGAGAGAAGTGTTGCAAACAGAAGTTTTTCCGTTTAAATCAAACGCTAATGGAGTAGAACAAAACATTTCGGTATTAGATTTAGCTTATTATCCATCCGAAAGAGGTCAATATAATTTTGATGATGGTACTGGCGGATTTTCTGGCATTGATGCCAGTGGTAATTTAAATAATCCTTCAACTCGCTGGAGCGGGATTATGAGGAAAGTGGAAACTACTGATTTTGAATCTTCTAATGTGGAGTATATCCAATTTTGGATGATGGATCCTTTTGATGCTATCGATGGTGATCCCAACCATGCTGGTGGTCAATTGTACTTTAACTTGGGTAATATTTCTGAAGATATTTTAAAAGATTCTAGAAAATCGTTTGAAAATGGGTTGCCTTTAACACCGATTGATTATGGAACTGGAGCAAATGTAAATTTGGTAGATACCACTATTTGGGGTCGAGTTCCTACTGTTCAAGCACTGGTAAATGCATTTGATAATACTCCTGCAACAAGACCACTACAAGATGTTGGATTGGATGGAGTAAATGATGCCGATGAAGCTTATTTTTTTCCTAATTATAGTACTTCAATAAATACGATCTTAAATAAAGTCGATCCTGCAGCAGATGATTACCACCATTTTAGAGGTTCTGATTTTGATACCCAACAAAAAAATATTTTAGAACGATATAAATTATTTAATGGTATGGAAGGTAATTCGCCATCTTCCGAACAATTTACAGAAAGTTACTCTACTTCGGCAACAACAAGACCTGATATTGAAGACATTAACAGCAACAATAACCTCGATTTTAGAGAAAGTTATTTTCAATACTCCGTTAATTTAAATCCATCGGAAGTGAACCCTTCTAATGTTGGTAATAATTACATTACTAATGTGCTAGAAACAACAGTTACAACACCAGATGGTTCTACAAAAGCCATTAAATGGTATCAATTTAAAATTCCGATTAGAGAACCAGAAAATATTATTGGAGATATTCAGGATTTTAAATCCGTGCGTTTTATGAGAATGTTTATGAAAGGGTTTAGCCAACCTGTTGTTCTTCGTTTTGCCAAATTAGAATTAGTAAGAGGAGAGTGGAGAAAATTTAGTGGCGGTTTGTTAAGCCCTGGAGATTATATTGGTAATGATGATGACGAAACTACCTTTGATATTTCGGCAGTAAATGTTGAAGAAAATAGCTCTAAAACTCCCGTTAATTATATTATTCCTCCTGGAATAGATAGAGAAATTAATCCAAATCCTTCATCTGGAAGTACCGTACAACAATTAAATGAACAGTCGTTAGTGCTAAATGTTTGCAATCTGAATGATGGAGATGCTAGAGCAGCTTATAAAATTATGGACATAGACATTAGAAGATACAAGCGTATGAAAATGTTTATCCATGCCGAAGAAAGAGATGCTGCCATACCATTAAAAGATAAAGACCTTTCCGTATTTATTAGAATGGGCTCTGATTTTACAGATAATTATTATGAATATGAAGTCCCTTTAACAGTTACTGCGGCAGGAACATATAACACGGATAATAATAGCAATGAAAGCGATAGATATCAGGTTTGGCCAGAAGCAAATAATATTGACTTGCAGTTTTCAAAATTAACGGATATGAAGATTTTGAGAAATAGTTTGTTGCCAGTATCTTCAAGCGGTGTTATGTTGATAAAACCTTATGAGCAAAATGACGGAAAAAATATCATGAGAATAAAGGGAAATCCAAACATAGCCAATGTTAGAGTTTTTATGATTGGGATAAGAAATCCAAAAGCAAGTCCATTAACACCTACTGATGATGCATTAACTAAGTGTGCCGAAGTCTGGGTAAACGAGTTAAGAATGGCAGAATTCGATAACGCTGGTGGTTGGGCATCTGTTGCACGTATTACTACTCAAATAGCCGATTTAGGTAATATTACCATTGCAGGAAGTTACAGCACGCCTGGCTTTGGAAGTGTTGAACAAAAACTAAATGAAAGACAGCAAGAGACTAGAAGAAATTATGATTTATCTACCAGTATCGAGTTAGGAAAATTTATACCAGAAAAAATTGGAATTAGCGTTCCGATGTATTACAATGTTTCTGAAGGATTAGTGACACCAAAATATAATCCTCTTGATCCTGATTTAGAATTGAAAGATTTATTAGAAAATAATATTTTACCACAAGAAATGAGAGATTCTATTGGGCAAAGAAGTCAAGAATTAACAAGAAGAAGAAGCATCACTTTTACCAACGTAAGAAAATTAGCACCAAAAGGTCAAACAAAGTCGCATTTTTACAACATCTCCAATTTCTCTTTTAATTATGGGTATTCAGAAATGAAATATAGAGATATCAATACCGAATTTGATGACAAAAAAACTTACCGAGGTGGTTTTGGATATTCATTTGGTGCTAACCCAAAAAATTATACACCATTTGACCAAACCAAAATAGCTAAGAAAAAAGCATTCAAATTAATTAAAGATTTTAACTTTTATTTAGCACCAAGTCAATTAACTTTTCAAACAGACATGGATAGAATGTATTCCCAAAGACAATCGAGAAACAATACTGGATTTGAGTTTGCTTTGCCTACTTATTATCAAAAACATTTTTATTGGAATCGGATTTATGGTTTAAAATATGACATTACCAAAGCATTAAAATTTGATTTTAATGCAACTAATAATGCTACTATTGAAGAACCTTTAACTTATCGTGATCCACAAACAGGTCAGATTATTGATACACGAGGAAGAGTGGATAGCGATTATCCCGATGAATACCAATCGTGGAAAGATACGATATGGCAAAATATTCAAGATTTTGGAACCAACACCCATTATCATCATAATTTTAATATTAATTATGCAGTGCCAATCGATAAACTTCCAGGTTTTGATTTTATGAACTTAACAACTCGTTATTCAGGAGATTATGATTGGCAAAGAGCTCCAATTGGTGCTGATACATTGGGGCATACCATCCAAAATGCCAATACAGTTTCAATAAATCCTCAATTAAACATGACCAAGTTGCATAATCAAATAGGGTTTTTAAAGAAAGTGGAAAAAAGGTCGTTGGATAGGCAAAAAAATCGAGCTTTAAAAAATAAAAAACCAGACCCCAATAAAACACAAGCAGAAAATGCCAAAGCTAAAGGGTGGAAAGCAGGCATGCCACCAGCAGATATAAAATTTGACACCAAGTTGTTTAAAGATTCGGATACTACAAAAGTTGAACTATGGAAAAAAATTGAACCATTTCACCCTATGGATCCATTCTGGTTGGTAATGATGAGCCCTAAAAATATTTCTGGAACATACAGTAGAAATAGAGGAACACTTTTGCCTGGATACAATAGAGAAACAGAAGTTTTAGGTCGAGATCCTAATTTTAATGCACCCGGATTTAATTTTATCTCTGGAATTCAGGAAGAAGATTTTGCATTGAATGCTGCTGAGAGTGAATGGTTAATTCAAAGTAGGTCTTTATTGTATAATTACAATACTACGTATTCCGAGAACTATAGTTTAAGAGCAACTGTTCGACCTATCAAAACTTTAAACATCCAATTAACCGCTAATCGAACTTATGCCACTAGTTTATCACAACAATTTTTTGTAGTTGATCCGAACACATTTGTAGATACATTAGACGGTGAATTACGAGACAATTATTATTTTACTAGACCTATTGAAACTGGAAATTTTAGTATGTCGTTTTTGGCTTTTAACACTGCATTTATTGGAGATGATGAATTAGATAAATCTTCCCCCATTTTTGATAATATATTGAAAGAACGTGCAGCTATTTCTCAACGATTGGGGAAAGAAAATGGAAATTCTTTTGGTTCTATAGGCAATTACAGTGATGGATATAATGGAACATCTCAAGATGTTTTAATACCTGCATTTATAGCGGGTTATACTGGTAAAAATGGAAATGATGTTTCCATAGCCTCGTTTTTAAAATACATTCCTTTACCCAATTGGAGAGCCACTTATGATGGTTTAATTAATCTTCCTTTTGTGAATAGAGCCTTTAAAAAATTCTCGTTAACACATTCTTATAAATCTACTTTAAATTATAGTTCTTTCGTTACCAATTTGTTATATCAAGAAGATTTAAATGGAAATGCAAATGCAAGGGACATCAATGGAAATTTTATTTCGGAGTTGCAAATTGCTACCGTATCCATTTCCGAACAATTTTCACCATTATTAGGAGTGGATATGACTTTAAACAACAACATGTTATTAAGAGTTGAATATAAAAAAGACAGAAACGCATCATTAAGTTTATCCAACAATCAAATAACTGAAGTAAAAGGAAGCGAATGGTCGGTTGGTACTGGTTATAAATTTAGAAATGTTAGAATGCCATTTTCAAAAAAGAAGATGATAAAAAGCGATATCGACACAAGAGTGGATGTTTCTATTCGAAAAAACAACACTATTATTCGAAAGATTGTTGAAGAAGTGAATCAATTAACTGCTGGGCAGTGCGTTTTGTCTATTAAATTTACTGCAGATTACAGAATTAGTGCGAAACTTAATATCAGAGCTTTTTATGATTATATTTCCACCAAACCCTTTATTTCAACAACATTTCCAACATCAAACACCAATGCTGGAATTAGTTTAAGATTTACATTGTCGCAATAAATATTTAGAGGGTAGAATTAGGAATTTAGCATAAGAAATTAGAAATTCGCAGAAGTAAAAATTGATAGAAATTTAGAAATTAAATAATCGTTAAAAATTAAAAAAAAATGAAAGTACCAGCAGAATTAAAATACACAAAAGATCACGAATGGGTTAAAGTTGAAGGTGATATGGCTACCGTAGGAATAACTGATTTCGCTCAAAGCGAATTAGGCGATATTGTTTATGTTGAAATAGAAACAGTTGGTGATACGTTAGCTCAAGAAGAAATTTTTGGAACAGTAGAAGCTGTTAAAACTGTTTCTGATTTATTTATGCCTGTTTCTGGTGAAGTCATTGAGTTTAATAAAGCGATAGAATCTTCTCCGGAAGCCGTAAATACAGATCCTTACGGAAAAGGCTGGATGATTAAAGTGAAAATGTCAAATCCTAGTGATTTAAATAATTTGCTTTCAGCAGAGCAATATAAAGGAATTATCGGATAATAGCCCTTACAAATTCATCGGATGACTTCAAGTCCTCCGATGAATTATTTTTAATGAATAAATTATCTTTCTTACATTCAAAATATTTGCCAACAACAATTTGGTTATTGGTAATTTTAGTATTGAGTGGTTATCCAGGCAATCATGTTCCTAAAATTCCTATTTGGCAGTTCGATAAATTAGTACATGCTATTATTTATTCAGTTCTTTCAATACTATTAATTATTGCTTTTCAAAAGCAATATGTTCAAGAGCAAAATCGTTTTCGAGTAGTTATTTTTATAATTTTATTTGGTATTTCTTTCGGTGGATTTATGGAAATTCTCCAAAATTACATCTTTATCAACAGAAGTGGTAATTGGTATGATTTTATTGCCAACACTTTTGGAGCAATTTTTGGGGTGTTATTTTACCCTTTAATTAATAAATTGTTACCGATAAAAAGATGATTGAATATAAAATAAGCTACTTTAAAAAAAATTATTAATTTTATAAACGAAAATTAAAAGTTATGGAACCAAAAAAGAACCCTAAAGCAGATTTAGAAAAATTAAGAGGAACATTTACTCTTACAGGATTAGTGTTATCATTGTTTGTTATCTATTCAATGATAAATTGGAAATTCTATGATGTTCAAGCAAGCGAATTAGGTCAATTAGTTGTTGATGTTGAGGAAGAAGATATTATTCCAATTACAGAACAAAACACACCACCACCGCCACCACCACTACCACCTGCTGCACCAGAAATAATTGAAATTGTTGAGGATGAGGTAAAAGTGGAAGATGTTAAAATTGCTGACACCGAAGCAGATGCAAAAACTGAAGTTCAAGAGTTTAAACAAGAAGAAGAAGTAGTTGAAGAGGAAGTTTTTACCATTGTAGAAAGTATGCCAGAATTTCCAGGAGGAACCACCAAAATGATGGAATATTTAAGAGATAATGTAAAATATCCACCTGCAGCAAAAGCCAATGGAATTACAGGTAAGGTTTTTGTGAATTTCACCATTGGAAAAAATGGCGAAATAAGAGATATTAAAATTATTAGAGGTGTTCATGATTTATTAGATAAAGAAGCCATAAGAGTTGTGAAAGCAATGCCCACTTGGAAGGCAGGTAAACAAAGAGGGAAAGCAGTAAGTGTATCCTTTAACTTACCAATTAACTTTGTTTTAAAATAATAGATTTTTCATAATAACTTAAAAACACTCTAAATTAGTTTAGAGTGTTTTTTTTTAATAAATTTTTATGCAATTTTATAGGATGTAACATCTATGTTCTAAAAGTTGGTTACTCACTAAAATAATGCATCATGAAATTCTTCAATTTAAAGAAATCAAAATTAGTATATCTATCAATTTTTATTGGAATTTGGGCTTTGTCTAATTGTTCATCCTCTAATTTGCCTAATAATGATTCGAACAATAAAAAACCATTATTAATTTATGCAAAAGGAGAAGTTTACAAAGAAGAATGGACTAGAGTAGATTCTTTGGAGCAAAATGGTTTAACAAAATCAGCATTAACTGAAGTTGAAGCAATTTATAAAAAAGCTAAAGAAGAAAATAATCATCAACAAATCATAAAAGCATTAATTATAAAAGCTAAACTGCAATCATACATTGAAGAAAATTCTTTTGTAAAAACATTAAATGAATTAAATGATGAAGCCGAGAAATCAACCTATCCTTTAACACCTTTACTACATTCTATTATTGGAGAATCGTATTGGCGATATTATCAAAATAATAGGTGGAAATTCTATAACAGAACAGAAACAGTCAATTTTGATAACAAAGACATTACTACTTGGGATTTAAAGAAAATTACAGACGCAAGTATTCAACATTATTTACTCTCTATCAAAAACATTGACAGCTTAACAAGAACACCAATTGAATTTTTTAGTGAAATTATTATTGAAGATAACGCACGTAATTACCGACCTTTTTTATACGATTTTTTAGCTCATCGAGCATCAGATTATTTTATGAATGAAGAACCTAGCATTACAAAACCTGTTTATGCTTTTGTGATGGATAGTGCCAGCTATTTAGCTTCCTACAAAGAGTTCGCAAACATCAATATTGTTTGTAAAGATAGCATGTCCTTAAAGTATTATGCGTTACAAACTCTTCAAAATTTAACTAAAAATCATCTCAATGACACTAGCCCAACAGCATTAATTGATGTGGAGTTAAAACGGTTAAAATTTGTAAAACAAAATTCAGTAGTAGAAAATTCAGATACACTTTATTATAAAGCATTAAGTAGATTATATGCCGATTTTGCAGCATACCCTACTTCGACCGAAATTATTTACGAATTGGCATTAATTCATCAAGCAAAAGGAAATTCCTACAAACCATTAGAATCGGAAGACAACAAATGGGAACTTAAAAAAACGGTAAACATGTGCTTAAATGCCATTCATAAGTTTCCAGATACTTACGGAGCAGATAGGTGTAGGCTTTTAGAAAATCAAATTAAAATGAAAAACCTGAATGTAACCATAGAAAAGGTGAACATTCCTGAAACTCCATTTAAAGCAAAATTAACGTTTAAAAATTTAACAGACGTTCATTTTAAACTCGTAAAAGTAGATTTCGAGGATTATAAAAATTGGAACAGAAATTTGGATAGAGAGGTTAGGTTTAAAAATATAGTAGAAAGTAAATTAATTAAAGAATGGAATCTTAACCTACAAGATGAAGGAGATTTTCAAGAACATTCGGGAGAAATTAAAATGGATAACTTGCCATTAGGTTTTTATGTTTTATTGACTTCAACAGCAAAAGAACCTATTTACAACGAAGAAGCAATTGCTCTAACTCCATTTTGGATTTCTAATTTGAGCTACTTAACCCGAAAAAATGACAAAGAAGAAGTAGAATTTTTTGTAATGGATAGAGAAAAAGGAAACCCTTTAAAAGGCGTAAAAGCTAAACTCTATTTCGAAAAATACAATTATACCTTCCGAAAATATGAATGGATTTCATTAGGAACAAAAATTACCGATGAAAATGGATTTTTCAAAGTAATGCCTGGAATGGAGTATAGAAATTTTTATGCAGATTTTTCTTTAAATGATGACATGTTAAATACCGAAGATTCTTATTATCAATACAAATATTATGATAATACTAGGACTTATGTTAGAACAATTTTCTTTACCGATAGAGCAATTTATAGACCCGGACAAACTGTCTATTTTAAAGGAATTGTTTTACAAACAGACAATGAAAATAACAATAGCATCAAAACAAATTTTCAATCTACGGTTACTTTTTATGATGCCAACAATCAAAAGGTTGCTAGCTTAAAATTAGTAACTAATGAATATGGAACCTTTAACGGATCTTTTGTTACTCCAAATAATGGATTGAATCGGCAAATGTATATTTCAGATACTCATGGTTCCAATTATTTTTCTGTAGAAGAATACAAACGTCCAAAGTTTGAAGTAACTTTTTTACCTATAAAAGGATCCTATAAATTAGAAGAAGTAGTTAATGTTGTTGGAAATGCAAAAACATATTCGGGTGCAGCATTAGATGAAGGTGAAGTAAAATATAGAGTAGTACGAAATGCATCTTTTCCTTATTGGTGTTATTACTTTTGGGGATATTGGCCTCAATCAGCTGAAATGGAAATTAAAAATGGTACAACTACTACGGATGATAATGGAGATTTTAAAATTGATTTTATCGCAAAACCCGACCACTCCATCAACAAAAAATTCTCACCAACCTATTCTTATACAGTTTATGCTGATGTAGTTGATATTAATGGAGAAACACACAGTTCAACAGCATACGTTTATGTTGGATATAAAGCATTAAACATAAACATCAGCATTCCCGAAATAGTAAATAAAAATAGTGTAGATACCTTTGATTTTTACACCACCAACTTAAATGGTGAACCAGAACCTGCCCAAGGAAATGTGAAGGTTTGGGCTCTAAAAATGCCCAACAAATATTATCGAACAGCTTTGTGGACCAAAGGAGATAAAAAATTCATAACCAAAGAAGACTATTTAAAAGATTTTCCTATAGATGTGTATGAAGAGGAGAATAATAAATACAAATGGGAGAAAAGTAGTAAAGTTTACGATCACGATTTTAATACAGCTACTAAAAAATCCATACGGCTTTTACATTTACAAGAATTTACCCCAGGTTATTATGTGTTAGAAGCAATAACCAAAGATAAGTTCGGTCAAGAAGTTAAAGAGGTGAAATATTTTACAGTATTTGATGATATTGAAAAATACATTCCTGTTAATGAAATTGGATGGTTTGCACCTGTTAAAACAAAAGGGGAACCAGGAGAAAAAGCAGAGTTTTTAATTGGTTCTGCTGCAAAAGATGTAAGTGTGTTTTATGAAATTGAACATAAAGGTAAAACGGTGCATCAAGAATGGATGAAAATAAGTGGAGAACAAAAAAAGATTTCGATACCTATTTTAGAGAAATACAGAGGTAATTTTCAAGTGCATTTTACTTTTGTAAAACATGGAAGAAACTTTTCTTACTCTTCTCCAGTTACGGTTCCACATACCAACAAAATGCTCGATTTAGAGTTTGAAACATTCCGTAATAAGCTAATTCCTGGACAAAAAGAAGAATGGAAAATTAAAATTAAAGGTAAAAAAGGTGAAAAAGTAGCTGCTGAAATGGTAGCTGCATTATACGATGCTTCGTTGGATGCTTTTCGAGCAAATTATTGGGGATTAGATGTATTGTATTACGATTATAGTCAACGATATTGGCAAAGCAACACTTCGTTTTCTACAGCTAATTCTGAATTGATTGCCTACAATTGGAACAAAGGTTTGGTAAACTTAAAAACAAAAGTTTATGACCAGTTAAATTGGTTTGGCTTTTATTATTTCGGAAACAATCGTGGGTATTATTACGATGATATTTCGGGAGGAGATTATTTATACGATATGGAAGTTTCGGAGGAGTCGGCAATGGATGAAGATAGAAGTGGTTATAGAGAAAAATCAAAAAAAGATGGGGCGAAAATGAGTGGATTAGCTGAACAAGCTCCGTCGCCATCTCGAGATAAAAATGTGGATCAAACAGCAGCATTTGGTTCCACCATAGTAACTAGGACAACAGCAAGTGGTGAAACTAGAAATGGAAAAGATATGGATGAAGTGAAAGCTCGAAAAAACTTTGCTGAAACTGCTTTCTTTTATCCTCACTTAACTACTAATGAAAAAGGGGAAGTAATTATTAAATTTACTATTCCAGAGGCATTAACCAAATGGAAATTTATGGGCTTAGCTCACACCAAAGATTTAAAAACAGGAATGATTTATGAAGAAACTGTAACTCAAAAAGATTTGATGGTTTTTCCAAATGCACCTCGGTTTTTTAGAGAAAGTGACAATATGACTTTTAGCACAAAAATCACCAACCTTTCCGATAAAGAGTTGAGTGGTGGAGCAAAAATTTTCTTTTACGATGCAATCACCATGAAGTTGATTTCTGAGCAATTGGTAAAAGGAGAAGATACAGCTGCATTTAGTATTAAAAAAGGAAAAAGCACTTCTGTAAACTGGGAAATATCAATCCCAGAAGGTTATTCAGCAATTACCTATAAAGTAGTAGCTAAAGCTGGTGCACACACAGATGGAGAAGAAATGGCAATTCCAGTACTAACCAATAGAATGTTGGTAACGGAATCTATGCCACTTCCTATTCGAGGAAATCAAACTAAAACATTTAAGTTTGAAAAACTAATTAACTCCTCCCCTTCCGGGAGGCTGGGAGGGGCTTCAACAACACTTAAACACCAGCAATTAACATTAGAATACACTTCAAATCCAGCATGGTACGCCATTCAAGCACTTCCATATTTAATGGAATACCCTTACGAATGTGCCGAACAAACTTTTAGTCGTTTTTATGCCAACTCAATTGCATCACACATTGCTAATTCTAATCCAAAAATTAAAAGTGTTTTTGACAGTTGGAAATCAACTAGCCCACAAGCATTTTTATCGAACTTAGAAAAAAATCAAGAGTTAAAATCATTGATTTTGGAAGAAACGCCTTGGGTGTTAAATTCTCAAAACGAAAGTGAACGCAAAAAAAGAGTTGGACTTTTATTTGACTTAAATCGAATGAGTAATGAGTTAAGTAGAGCTGAAAAAAAATTGCAAGAACTGCAAGTTGCTAACGGTGGTTGGACCTGGTTTAAAGGCATGCCCGAAAGCAGATATATTACGCAACACATCGTAACTGGAATGGGACATTTAGACCATTTAGGTGTGAAAAACATTAGGGAGAATTACCAAACATGGAATATGACTCAACAAGCTGTTCGATATTTAGATGATAGAATAAGAGAAGATTATGAGTGGCTAAAAAAATATGGGATTGATTTAGAAAAAGATCATATCAGTTACGATCAAATTCAATATTTATATGCGAGGAGTTATTTCATGAAAGATGTTGAAATTAGCTCAAGAAATAAAGAAGCTTATGAATATTACTTTGGTCAAGCAAAAAAATATTGGTTAACTAAAAGTAGGTACATGCAAGGAATGATTGCTTTAACATTGTTTAGAGATGGAAAACCTAAAACAGGAATTCAGGTGGAGCAAAAAATAATGGCATCATTAAAAGAAAATGCAATTAACAATGAAGAAATGGGCATGTATTGGAAAGATGTTTTAGATGGATATTATTGGTACCAAGCTCCAATAGAAACACAAGCATTACTAATTGAGGCTTTTGATGAGGTTGCCAACGATAAGGAAAGTGTGGAATCCATGAAGGTTTGGTTGCTAAAACAAAAACAAACGCAAGATTGGAGAACAACAAAAGCAACCACCGAAGCATGTTATGCTTTATTACTAAGAGGAACTGATTTATTGGCGAGTGACCAATTGGTTGAAATAAAAGTTGGAGGACAACTAATCGATCCTAAAAAAATGGATGATGTGAAAGTTGAAGCTGGAACGGGTTATTTTAAAACATCTTGGGGCAAATCCGAAATTAAAGCCAACATGGGGAATGTAACAGTTACAAAAAAAGACGATGGCGTTGCTTGGGGTGCAATGTATTGGCAATATTTTGAACAGTTGGATAAAATTACTCCACACGAAACTCCTTTAAAATTAGTGAAGAAATTATTTTTACAAACAAATTCACCTTCTGGACCAGTGATAACTCCAATTATTGAAGGAACAAAACTTAAACCAGGAGATAAAATTAAAGTGAGAATTGAATTAAGAGTGGATAGGGATATGGAATATGTTCACATGAAAGATATGCGAGCTGCAGGATTGGAACCTATCAATGTGTTTTCTGGGTATAAATATCAAGATGGATTAGGTTATTATGAAAGCACAAAAGATGCTGCTACAAATTTCTTTTTCGATTATTTACGCAAAGGAACTTATGTATTTGAATATCCTTTAAGAGTGAATATGAGTGGAGATTTTTCTAATGGAATAACAAGTATTCAGTGCATGTATGCTCCTGAATTTACTTCTCATTCGGAAGGAATTAGAGTGAAAATAGGAAAGTAAAGTAGAAAGGCGAAGGGAGAAAGGGACAAGGGAAAGGGTAATGTGCGTTTGGCTTTCCCTCCGTCAGCTGACGGATGGCTAGGGGTGTGTAAAAAGGAAAATGTGAAATGAGAAAGTAGAAAGGACGAAATTCGTAAATTTGTAATTTCTAAAGTTCAAATTTCCAGTGACTAATTTTCATGTTCTGTTTTTTTATTTATATTTGCTACTAAATTTAGAATAAAATGAAACAGTTAGCCTATATTCTTGCAATAATTTCTATAGTATCTTTTGCAGCCTGTAGTTGTAATGGAACAGACGAAACTACTGATATTGTTGAATACCCTGAATTAAAAGGATTTGAAGAGTTAGATTTATCCCAATGGGGTTTTAATTTAACCGTTATGGTGCCTAATAAAGAATTAAATGGAGATCCTCAAGTTACTTTAACCGAAAGAGGAGCGTTAGAAGTAGTTGTCGGTTCAAGTTTTGGGTTGGAAATTATGTATGGAGAAGGTGATATTGAATTGTTGAAGATGGATTTAAAAGAAGATTTAGTTTTTACTTCCGAGATCGTAAAAGAAGATTCAGTTTCTGTTATTTATACGCAAGACATACCTGATTCTGGAGTTAAAACTCAAAACCATTTTTTATATAAAGTGGTGGTTGGAACTGATGTTTATGAAGTTAGAGATGTTATAGACGGTGAATATGGCTCAGGGATGATTGAAATTATGTTGAATGCCGCAAGAACTTTAAAAGCTAATAAAGTACAAGAAGCAGTTTAATGTAACATTGTATCAATGTGAAAATTGAAAAGGGGCAAGGGACAAGGGAAAGGAACTTCCTTCTTCTAATGACTAATTTTTTATCGCTACCGTCATTGCGAACGGAACGCAGTACAGTGAAGCAATCTGCCTAATCGAAGGACAGATTGTTTCGGTTGCCAACCTTTCTGCCTTCCCAATACCTCGCAATGACGTAACTTCTCAAATATCAAATAATAAAAAACAAATCCTAAATCGTAAATGCCTAATTTCTAATGACTAAATACATTCTAATTACGACATTCATTTTCCTGTCTTGTGGCAGTAAAAAACAAGATGTTCCGAATAACATTATTCCAGCAGATAAAATGGTAGATGTGATTACTGATATTGAATTAACACAAGCGTTAATCAAACTAAAATTTACCAATACAGATTCTTTAATTAATCAATCACAATTGTTTGATGAAGTTTATAAAAAATACAATACCACGGAAGAGCAATTTAACAATAGTATTGCTTACTACACTCAACAACCCATGAAGATGGATAGTTTATATTCTAAAGTAATTACCAAATTATCAGAAGAACAAGCTGAAAAATCAATAAAATAAGTTTTTTTAATTAAAAATTTACGTAGTTATACCTACTCTTTTTTTGCGTAAACCACGCAACCTTTTAAAAAAAAATACGTCTAAATGTAAAAAGTTAGAAGAAATTTAGTAAATTTAATCGCTGAATAAGTGTGTTCTGTCGATTTTTTTTAATAAATTTGGGATTAATATACAAATAATATTTTAATAAAGTATTGATTGATATTACTTTATTTCATAAATTTATAAAATAGAATTAGCCTTTGGCAGATTAATAATTGTTTTAAAACACTTTTACTATGAAAAAATTAGTACAAAAATTTTCCTTAGCTCCAATAGCTATCGGAATGTTGTTATTAGCAACGATAAGTTTAAACGCC
>Ga0100377_1000589_pt1 | contig 31118 bp, 25 predicted proteins | sample CryGeymeta201501_FD_83664 | JGI IMG/M metagenome (GOLD analysis project Ga0100377, IMG submission 83664) | Groundwater microbial communities from Crystal Geyser aquifers in Utah, USA - Crystal Geyser metaG 2015-01 | ecosystem: Environmental > Aquatic > Deep subsurface > Groundwater | place: USA...
GCGTGATCCGGAGGTCGCAATGGGCGGACTCGATGTGGAAATAGGCCGCCTTCAGCCCTCCCAGCCACTTCTTGATAGCGGTCGCATCGCGTCGGATTTCTTCCCATTTGCCGACCGGATCTTTACGGTCCAGGTAACAGGCCCGGATGATCTGTTTCGCGTAAACCTCCGGCGTCGTCCGGGCCTGCGCCGCAAGCTCCGCGGTCGGCAGCGTGCAGAGCGTCCAGCCGTAAGCCCCCTCCTGCTCGCGCCGTTCGAGGATGTCGCGGAGCGGCTTGCGGGCGACCAGGACCTTGCCGATCCGGGCCGGGTTGACCTCTTTGAGATGGGTCAGTGAATCGGGTGCATGGAGGTAGATCCGCCCGTGGAGATTTCCGCAGAGTTCCTTCTCGCCCGGGGGCTGGAAAACGAGCTGACGTCCGCCGGATTTCCCGTAGAACGAACGCTCCATGTCAACGGTGAGCCCCATCCGCTGGAGCGGGTTCATCCCCGCGGCGATCACCCTGTCATAGAGAATCTCGGCGAGGCGGAGGGCGGCGCGGTCGTACTGGATGAGGATCACGTCCCGCTTCCGGAAACGCTCCCGCCGGGCCGTCTTCAGCCCCCAGAGCAGGACCTCCGCGTATCGTTCAAGGTGCCTTTCTTTCAACATTTTTATTTATCTCACTTTTTGGCGCTGAGGATCTTTTCCATCAGCGGGATGTCGGCCCCTGTGACCACCTGTCCGTCGATCAGAAAAAGGGGGGTTCCCGTGACCCCGATCCGGGCGACAATCCCTTTATGGGCCCTCAGAAGCTCCTCCGTCGCGTCGTTCCGGACCGGTTTGAATTTCATGTCGTCTAATTTTCCGGTCATTGCCTCCTCATAGGCCTTAACCCGGTCGGCGGCGCCGAGGACAAAGCGGATCTTCGCCTCGGCGTTCGGGTGGCTTGGGAGCGCAAGGAAGAAGACATGCCTTGTCAGGTCTTTCCTTTGCGAAAGATAGGCCGAGGCCTGCCGGCAGTACGGGCAGTCCGGATCGGTGATTTCGACTACCGTGTGGGGACCGTCGCCGATCTTGAGGGCCTTTTCGAGAGGGGTCTCCCTGAGTCTCCGGGCAAGGATCTCCCGCACCCGCTCTTCGGTGAGGTTCCTCCCGTCGCGGTTGATGAGCGACCCGGTGATGAGGTACTCCGGCCCCGGGGCGTAGTAGGCGATCCTCCCCCCGGAGACGATCTCGTAGATGCCGGCGATGGCGGTCGGGGAGACGCTCTCGGCAGGGATGTTGGGAAAACTCTTCCGGAAGGACTCTTCCGGCGTCGCCGCCCAAACGGGGGTGCTGACGATGATCAGCAGCACACAGAGGATGAAGGGTGTTTTATGAATATTCATGGCCTGTTTGCCTCTTTCTCCAGTGAACATGGTGAACCGCGATGACGTTGGCTCCCCGGCATGGCCCCGGAAAGAGGGCGCCGGGGGCGGGAAGGCGGGCGGAACATCCTCACTCTGCCGATCGATTCTGCGCCCCGGCCTTGAGACGGTTACAGCCGTCTGTCGAGGATGTAGTCCGCGATGGTCAGGAGCGCGGTTTTGGCCTCCGAGTCGTCAAAGGGGGAGAGAAACCCCCGCGCCCCGTCGATGCATTTTCTGGCCTTCCTCAGGGCATAGGGGATCCCGTCGTAATGATTAATCAAGTCCATGATCCCGGCGGTTGCTTCCCCATCCTTTTTCTCGATCCCCGTCCGGATGAAGGTCTTTTCTTCCGGGGTGCACTTTTTTATGGTCCGGATGAGCGGGAGCGTCAGCTTCCCCTCCCGGAGATCCTGGCCGATCGCCTTGCCGAATTCTTCCTCCCTGGCGACGTAGTCGAGGGTGTCGTCCGTGATCTGGAAGGCGGTTCCGATCCTCATGCCGAAGCGGGTCAGCGCCTCGATCTGCCCGTCCGTCGCGTTTCCGAGGATGCCGCCGATGGCGCAGGCCGCGGAAATCAGGATCGAGGTCTTTTTCTCCACGATCGACAGATATTCCTTTTCTGTGGTGTTGACGTCGCCCGCCTTCATCAATTGAAAGACCTCGCCCTCCGACATCGTGTTCGTCGTGGTGGCGATCAGTTTGAGGATGGCCATGCTTCCGTCGTCGATCATCAGCTTGAAGGATTTGGAGTAGAGGAAATCCCCGACGAGGACGCTTGCGGCATTGCCCCAGACGCTGTTTGCGGAAACCTTCCCCCGCCGGGTCTCCGCATGGTCGATGACGTCGTCGTGGAACAGGGTGGCGGTATGGATGAACTCGATGACCGCCGACAGGGGGTAACGGCGCTCCCCCCGGTAGCCGCAGAGTTCGGCGGTGGCCAGAAGCAAAAGCGGCCGGAAACGCTTGCCGCCGCTGCCGATCAGGTGGTGAATGATCTCCGGGATGAGCCGAACCTCCGAACGGAGGTATATCTCCATGTATTCCTCGACCTTTTTCAGATCGTTTCCGAAGTAATGAAATACCTCCTGTATCTGCATGGCCTTACCCCGATGGTTGCGGAAATCCCGGCCTCAAGAGAGGCGCGATTTCGACTACCCTATTGAAAGCACATATAACGGATGCCCGGAGAAATGTCAAACAACCGATCGGCATCGGCATAACTCAACCTTTGACGACTCCGCAAAAAGTCGTCATTCCCGCCCCCGTCTTCACGAGGGTAAACTCCGGCGGGAATCCAGAGAGCATGGAGCTAGTTGAAATAACTGGATTCCCGTTTTCACGGGAATGACAGAATAGGGGGTTTTCAGACTTTTTATGGGGTTGTCATATTTGCATTTGACGGAGGTGTCGATCCGTATTATGAAAGGCGCGAAACGGACCGGACTCCGGCCTGCTCTGCAGGGCATCCCGGTGATGCCGGATAGCGAAACAATTCCGCGGAGGGGAGGCGGGTTCACGCCGGATCGGCAAGCAATCGGAGGAACGTTATGAGCGAAAAGGTTGAGGCGGCGGTGGCCTGTTTCCGGGACGCCGCCGAGATCCTTGAAGATGTCCTGTAGGGAGAGGAAAGAAGGGATCATGGGCGGGATGGCGCAATGAACAAAACAGCCCTGGTCATCGTCCTTGCCTCCGCCTTTCTGCATGCGGGCTGGAACTACCTTCTCAAGAAAAGCGACCGGAAGATCGTCTTCATCTGGTGGTTCCTGCTGCTGTCCGCGATCATCTATATTCCGATGTTGCTGTACTTCTTGCCGGGGGTTTCCATTTTGCCGGGAGGATGGTTCTGCATCGTTGCCAGCGGCCTCATCCACGGGGCCTATTTTTGGTTCATGGGGGGCGCCTATCAGCGGGGCGACCTTTCCTTAGTCTATCCGCTGGCCCGGGGATCGGGCCCCCTGTTTGTCCCCATGCTTGCCGTGGTCCTGCTGGGGGAGGAGATTGCCCCGCTCGGCGGGATCGGGATCCTGCTCATCATCGGCGGCATCTACTGCGTCCATCTCCGTTCCTTCACCGTCGCCGCCTTTCTGGAGCCTTTTCGCGCCCTCCGGGGCGGGGCCTCCCTCTGGGCGCTCTTCACGGGACTTGCCATCGCCTTCTATTCGCTTGTGGACAAGGTCGGCGTGGGGCTGGTCTATCCGCCGGTCTATATCTACATCATGTTGCTGATCACCTGGCTGGTGATCACCCCCTGGGTTCTGATCCGGGAAAGGCAGGGGTTGAAGTCGGAATGGCAGCGCCACAAAGGTCCCATTGTGGTCGTTGGGTTCCTCTGCGGATTCACTTACCTGATGATCCTCTTCGCCCTCACGATGAGCAAGGTCAGCTATGTCGCGGCGGTTCGCGAGGTCAGCATCGTCCTGTCGGCCTACTTCGGGATCGTCTATCTGGGGGAAAAACATGGGAGGCAAAAACTGTTGGGCGCTGTACTCATCGCCCTGGGCGTCATCGCCATCGGCCTGAGCCGGTAGCGGCGCCCGGTTGGGAAACGGGCCATAAAATAATCAATAGTTATCAAAAATATGATTATTATTAGTTTGACTTATATTGAATGCGTTTTCTATACTGCCGATCGGTTCTTCGCCCGTTTTGCGAAATGGACGGAACGGGTTTGCAGGGCATAGGCCATCGTAAAAAATACTGGAGGAATTTAGAATGGATAGACAACCTTTGTTTAAGAGAAAGACGGCCATTTCCTACAAGACGGAGGAGAAGACCGTCGTGCGCGGCTACAACGTGAGCGACCTGGCGGAGGCGGGCTACACGCTTTACGACATGCTCTTCATCCTCTTCCAGAACCGGATCCCTGCGGAGAACGAGGCGGACATGCTGCGGTATGAAACGGGCGAGTTTCTGGAGCACTCCATGTCGCCGTCGGCGGCGTCGGCGATCGCCGTGATCGGCGGCCGGCCCAACCTCCCCGCCGCCATCTCCGCGGCGGTCATGACCTTCGGGTCAGCCCACGGCCCGGGGGCGGCGCACGGCTACATGATGCACAAGTACATCGAGCGCGCCCGGGTGGAGGGGAAGAGCATCGAGGAGATGGGCAAGATCCTCGTCGACGAGTATATGGATGCAGGCCTCGCCGTCATGGGGATGGGGCAGCCGCAGCATATAGACGGCGACCCCCGCGCGGAACCGACCCACATCAAGCATGAGCAGCTCTGCCGCGGCGTCTATCTCGCCCTCCAGCGTGCCATCGAGAAGCACTTCAACGCGCGCCGGAAAAAGGAGGGCAAGGCATACGTGGCGGTGAACATGATCGGCGCCGGCAATACGGCCCTTGCGGAGCTGGGCTTCTCCCCCAACGCCGCCTGGTGCATCGGTTGCGTTTGCCGCGGTTTCAGTTGCGCGGCCCACGCCACCTACACGATGAAGAAGGGGCGGGCCTGGGCGGCCTCGAAGCGGGAGCCGATGGTCCAGATGCTCGATCTTTCCATGATCAAATACCAGGGTCCCGCCGACCGGGAAGTGCCGAGCCAGGCCGAGCGACAGGCGTACGCCCGCAAGCAGAAAGAGGAAGGAGAATACAAGAAATGGGTAATTTAGACGATCCGAGACTCAATTTCAATTACCGTACCCGGGAGCGCGGCACGGTCCCGATGGACACAAAGCGCGACCGCTTCCAGTGGGTGTCCGAGGTCGCATACAAGAATGTTCACCGCATCGTAACCCGGGGATACGACACGACGGAGCTCGTGGAAGCCGGTTATGGCCTTACGGACGTTCTCTTCGTCGATTTCCAGGCGCGAATTCCTCTGGTCGAGGAAGAGAAGATGCTCAACTACGTCATGGTCTGCATGCTGGAGGACGGGCTCTCCTCGCCGGCGAACATCGCGCGGATCGTTGCGAGCGGAAAGACGCTGCTGACCCAGGCCGCCGGCGCCTCCATCCTCGCCTTCGGCCACGCCTACGGCGCCTACCAGGAGATCGGGAAGCTGATGGACGGCATTCTGGCCCGCCAGGAGAAAGAAGGCAAACCGCTTTCCGAGGTGGTCGAGGCGGTGGTCGGGAAGAAACTGAACGACCCCGCGCTTGGGGTGTCGGGTCTGATGCTGAAGGACCCGATGGCGAAGCGGATGGTCGCCCGCGCCGAAAAGTTGGGTGTGGCGGGCAAATACGTTTCCCTGATCAAGGAGATCGTGAAGGCGGCGCAGAAATTCAGCAAGGAGCCGGTCGACATCGATCTTCTGGGCGCCACGGGGGCGGTGATGTTTGACCTCGGCTTCACCCCCGAGGCGACATGGGGCATCCTTGCGGTGACCCGCGCCTTCGCCACCGGCGCCCACTACTGCGAGGAGATCGAGCGGGAGGCGCCGGTCCGCCTCGGGCAGACGCTGACGCCGAAGGAGTGGTACGACGGACCGGCAGACCGGCCGGCGCCCACCCTCGAGGAACGGAAATCGGTTGCCAAGGCGATGGAGGCCCAGACGCCCGCGGAGTGGAAACAGACCTTCCTCGAGCGGCAGAAGATCAAGGGTTCCGGATGGGCCATCGTTGAGGAGATCGACGATCCCAAACGGAAGATTTGATGAGGACAAGATTCCCTGCTCGCCCGCTTTGAAAGTGGGCAGGGAAGATCGTTTCGTCCGGGCTGGACGCTTTTCCCTTGATGAACGAAGGGACGAAAGAGGTTGCGATATGGAAGACAATGTTCGGGAAATGTACGAAAAGGCGCGGGCGGCGTTCAAGACCGTCGAATACTGGCCGCAGGAGAAGGTTGACGAGATGGTCCTGGCGGTCGGCTGGGAGCTGCAGAAGCCGGAGACGGCGGATGAGCTGGCGCGTCTGGCCGTCGAGAAGTCGGGGATCGGCGTCTATGAGGACAAGGTTCACAAGATCGGGACGAAGGTGCGTGGAACGCTCTACGACCAGATCGGCGTGAAGACCTGCGGTCTGGTGGAAGAGGACAAAGCGAAAGGCATCCGGAAGTATGCCAAGCCGATCGGCGTGATCGCGAACGTGGTTCCGTGTACGAACCCCGAGTCGACGGTTTGCTGTATCGCGCTCAGCACGCTGAAGACCCGCAATGCAATCATCTGTTCGCCGCACCCGCGCACGGAGCTGGCGACCTATGCGACGGTGGAGCACATCCGCAAGGGGCTCGCGAAGGTCGGCGCGCCGGTGGATCTGGTTCAGTGCATCCGCCACACCAGCAATGAGAAAACCCAGGAATTGATGGCGAATTGCGACTACGCGGTGGCGACCGGAGGGGCGGCGCTGGTGAAGGTCGTCTATGAGGCGGGGGTTCCCGCCCAGACCGTGGGCGCGGGAAACGTGATCTCCATCGTGGATTCGACGGTCAAGGATATTCCGGGGGTCGCCTTCCGGCTCCGAAAATCCAAGACGGCCAACAACGCGGCCTCCTGTTCCTCGGAAAACGCGATTGCTGTCGAGGAGTGCATCTTTGACAAGATGATCGCGGCCCTCAAGGCCGAGGGCGGCTATATGTGCAGCACAAAGGAGCGTGAGATCCTGCGCAAGGCGATGTGGCCGGACGGTCACACGCTCAATCGGGACATCGTAGCGAAATCCGCGGTGTTCATTGCGGATCTGGCCGGATTGAAAGTTCCCCGCGACACGAAGATCCTGATGGTCATGGGCGAGAAGATCGGTCGCGAAGACCGGTTTTCGGGCGAGAAGCTCTCTCCGGTTCTGACGGTCTGGAAGTGGGCCGATTTCGACGAGATGCTGGACCGCATGGAGAAGATCCTGAAGTTCTCCGGCGAGGGCCACTCGGTGAACATCCAGACGGCGCTCGACGAGCGGATGCACAAGCTCGGCCTCCGGGCAAACGTCAGCCGGGTCGTCTGCAACATGGGCCATACCGAGGCGAACAGCGGCGGCTGGACGAGCTGTCTGGGCTTCACGGACACGCTGGGCTGCGGAACCTGGGCCGGGAACATCAGTTGCGAGAACATCAACTGGAAACAGTTCCTCATGTACACGCGGGTGGCCGTGCCCGTTGCGAATTACCAGCCGTCGGACGAGGAACTCTTCGGCAGCTATCTGAAGAAGTATGGTAAGGATTGATGTTTTTAACATGATCCGGGCGATTGTTTTTGATTTCGGCCAGACGCTGGTCGATTCGGCGGAGGGTTTCCGGGCGGCCGAAAAGGAGGCGCAGCGGAAGGCATCTGCGGCCCTTGGCCTTCCGGAGGGGGAGGCGTTTCTCGCGGTTTACCGGGAGATCCGCTCCCGCTTCCATGCCCGTTCCGATTTTTCCCGGAAGCGAATCATAGAGGAGCTCTTCCGGCATTACGGCCGCAAGCCCGACTCCGCGCTTCTGGAACATTGGGAAACCGAGTACTGGGAGCGGATCAAGGCGATGACCCGAATTTTTCCGGAGACGGAGACGGTCCTGACGGCCCTGCGGGAGCGGTACCGCCTGGCCCTGATCACCAACGCCCAGGGGCAGACGGAGACGGGGAAGCACCGCCTCGGCCACTATCCGGAGCTGATGCGGTTCTTTGAGGTGATCGTCGTGGCCGGCGAGGGTGGAATCCCGGCGAAACCCGATCCGCTTCCCTTTCGTCTCTGTCTCGACCGATTGGGGATCGCGCCGGGGGAGGCGGTCTATGTGGGGGACGACTGGCGGATCGACGTCTGCGGTTCGGAGGCCGCGGGTATGCATCCCGTCTGGCTCCGGCACCGCTCCCTGCAGCGGAATTGGCCGCAGGTGGAGACCGCGGCGCCCGTCATCGATTCTCTGGAGCGCCTGCTCGACCTGGAACCGCTTTTTACGGGAGAAGAAAAATGACGACGAAGGTGATCATCTGCCTCGACGGTTGCGGGCCGGACTATTTGGCGGGAAGCGAGACGCCGAACCTCGATGCGGTCGCCCGGGAGGGGTTCCACACGATCGGCGAAGCCGTCGTTCCCACCGTGACCAATGTCAACAACACCTCCATCATCACGGCGAGTCTTCCGGAGACGCACGGAATTACGACTAACTACCTGCTGGATCCCGTCAGCGGCCAAGAGTGTTACATGGAATCCGCGGATTACCTGCTGACGCGCACCGCCTTCCGCCATCTCGCCGACCGGGGCCAGAAGAGCTGTCTCCTCACCGCCAAGGACAAGCTCACGAGCCTGATCCGGTGTGAGCCGGACTGACGCTTGATAATCCATCCGATAGAAATAAGTGCCGAAAGTAACTTTTTGGCTTTGACAGATGGCCACTGGGTCATACGGCCGCAAATGCAATGCTGATGGGCATCGGACTACACTCTGCCATTTCAAGGCGTTCTGCCAGAACACGTAACGCAAGAGCCTCAGCTTTCGTCATTGCTTCATCGGCAGTTGTTCCGTACGCCATAACTCCAGGCAATGTATGTACTTCGGCAATCCAACGGCCATCTTCTTCACGTTCGTATTCAATGTTATAATTCATTGCTAACCTCCATATAAATCGCGATGGTGAGCCATGATACATTATTTGCGAGAATAACGAATGAAATACGTCGATCATTATAGCGAATAAGCGTTATTCTGCAGCGAAGTTGCAGAATGACGCTTAAGCGGATTCACGGATGGCCTTGCCCGCGCTCTTGACTTTCTGCCGTGAAGGTTTCCCCCGATTTCAGACCGCTCTCCACCGCGAATACGATCGCGTCCTGTTTGCCGGCATCCGTTCGGACCTTCCCGATGCGGAGCGCGCCGCAGCGGGCGGCGACGGTGAAGCCGCCCTCATCCGACGCCAGGACCTCCCCCGGTCGGGCGTCCGGGCGGCCGGTCGGAACCAGCCGGGTCTCGAAGAAACGGACCTTCTTTCCCCGATAAAAGGAGTAGGCCCCCGGCTGGGGATCGCAGCCCCGGATGAGGTTGTGGACTTCTGCTGCGGGTTTTTCCCAGTCGATCCGGGCGACTTGGTCGTTGCAGAGCGGTTCGTAGGTGGCCGCTCCTTCGTCCTGGACCATCCGGGGCGCCCGCCCCTCCTTGATGAGCCCCACGGACTCCACGATCGCCTCGACGCCGAGGGGAAACAGGCGGTTGAAGTAAAGCGCGCCGGTCGTATCCTCCGGCCCGACCGGGACCCGCTTCCGGAGGAGAACCGGTCCCGTGTCGATCCCCGCGTCCGCCCAGAAGATCGAGAGCCCCGTCTCCCGGTCGCCCATGATCACCGCCCAGTTGATCGCGCTCCCGCCGCGGTGGCGGGGGAGAATCGAAGGATGATAGCAGATCGTCCCCTGAGTCGGGACCCCGAGAAAAGAAGACGGGATGATGTCGGTGACGAAGGCCATGATCAGCAGATCGGGGTTCGTGCTCCGGAACGCCTCGAGCGTCTCCGGGGTTCGGTAGCTGTCCGGCTGAAAGGCCGGGATCCCGCGGCCGTCGGCGGCCGTCTTCAGCGGATCGGGTTTTCCGCCCGCCTTTCCCTGGGGGAGCCAGGCGGCGATGATCTCCTCCCCCCGATCCGACAATGTTTCCAGAACCTTGGCGCCGAAGGCGGCCTGTCCCATGATGGCGATGCGCAGGCCCTGCTGCCGAGTTCGGATGGTTTTTCCAGTGCCCATGCTTTTCTTCCTCCTTCGCGTCCGTTTAGTGGATTCCCCTTTAATCGGCAACCATCGGTTGGCGACAAAAAAACAGCCTGGCTCTTCTTCTATCTAAAAACGGGGTCGGTTGTCGAGGATGATCATCCTTGACGATCCCGTAAAAAGTCTCCCTCCCCCCTCACCCTCGGGGAGAGGGAAGGGGTGAGGGGGGAGGGAGAAAATTACATTTTACGAGGCCGTCATCCTTTGGAGACGAGCGCCGGACCGCAGAGTCTCATGGTTTACAAAATAGCTACAAAATAGTTCTTGACAGGAATTTACCTTGTTGATATGAACGGACGAATTTTTAATTTTTTTAAAAACCCCAATAGATTCGATTGTTTTGGTAAGTATGCAAAATGACGGTCATAGAGGCTCGATCGTTTGTCATCCCCGCGGCAAACGTCTGATGCGTACGGACAGGGAGGCAACGGATCCCGATCGCGTTGCTCCCGGCGCCGACACGCGGTTCACCATTTTCCCGGTTGCGGAATCGACCCAGGTTCATAACTTATATTCGATGGTTGCCCCTGACAGGCTCTTGGGGCTGGAGGTATCGGTCCGGAGATGTCTTTGGCGGCGCCCTTGTCTTGGCCGGGCCGTCTGCGGAAAAAGTCATTGAAGGCGCCGGATACGGATCATTTAACGGAGGAGGGTAAACAATGAGTAAAGTAAATGATTTAGATCCAAGAAAATATGCAGATTGGCAGATTGCCGAAGAAGCAGAGAAAAATATGCCTACCCCCGACGAATGGCGGGAGAAACTGGGCCTTCAGAAGGATGAAATCATCCCGATGGGGAAGCTATGCAAACTCGATTTCATGAAAATTATTGAGCGCTTAAAAAATAGGCCCGACGGAAAGTATATTGAGGTCACGGCCATTACACCCACCCCGCTTGGAGAAGGAAAAACAACTACGGTCATGGGCTTGTTAGAGGGGCTTGGCAAAAGGGGACAGAATGTCGGCGGTTGTATCCGCCAGCCTTCGGGTGGTCCGACAATGAATGTCAAGGGTACGGCTGCCGGGGGCGGCATTTCGCTCCTCATCCCCATGACCGAATTTTCCCTCGGTCTTACCGGGGACATCAACGACATTACCAATGCCCACAACCTGGCCATGGTCGCCCTGAATGCCCGGATGCAGCACGAACGAAACTATGACGACGCTGAACTCGCCAAAAGGAATCTGAAGCGCTTGGACATCGATCCTGCCAACATCGAGATGGGCTGGGTCATGGATTTTTGCGCCCAGGGTTTACGGAATATTATCATGGGTCTTGGGGGCAGGATGGATGGTTTCCTCATGCAATCCAAATTTGGCATTACCGTGAGTTCGGAGCTTATGGCGATCCTGTCCATTGTCCGGGACCTGAAAGACCTCCGGGAGCGGTTGGGAAAGATCGTTGTGGCCTATAATAAGAAAGGCAAACCCGTCACCACCTCAGACCTCGAAGTGGCTGGCGCCATGTGCGCCTGGATGCGCAATACCATCAATCCTACCTTGATGTCTACGGTTGAACGCCAGCCCTGTATGGTGCATGCCGGCCCCTTTGCCAACATTGCCGTGGGCCAGTCCTCCATTATTGCAGACCGCATTGGTTTAAAGATGTTTGATTACCATGTAACGGAGAGCGGTTTTGCTGCTGATATCGGGTTCGAGAAGTTCTGGAATGTGAAATGCCGGGTGAGTGGTCTTACGCCCAATGTTTCCGTATTGACTTCTACGATCAGGGCTTTAAAGATGCATGGCGGCGGACCTGCCGTCGTGGCAGGACGACCCCTTCCTGAGGAATACACAAAGGAGAATCTGGCGCTTCTGGAAAAAGGGATCGTCAATATGACGCATCTCATCGGGGTCATCAAGAAGTCGGGAATCAATCCGGTCGTCTGTATCAATGCGTTCCATACGGATACCAAGGATGAAATTGCCATGGTTCGCAAGTATGCAGAGAAAGCAGGGGCTCGCTGCGCCCTTTCCGAACACTGGCTTAAAGGCGGGGATGGGGCCCTGGAGCTTGCTGACGCCGTCATGGACGCCTGCAAAGATAAAGTTGATTTTAAGTTCCTCTATCCGCTGGAGATGCCTTTTCGACAACGGGTCGAAATAATTGCCAAAGAAGTGTATGGGGCCGATGGCGTTTCCTGGACCCCGGAGGCCGAAGCCAAAGCGAAACGGTTTGAGGCTGATCCTGCATTAAAGGATTTCAACACCATGATGGTCAAGACTCACCTGAGCCTTACATACGATCCAACCAAGAAGGGGGTGCCCAAAGGTTGGATACTGCCGGTTCGCGACGTCTTGATCTTTGCCGGAGCAAAGTTCCTCTGCCCGATGACGGGCGCCATCAGTCTGATGCCCGGGACCAGTTCCGATCCCGCCTACAGAAGGGTGGACGTGGATGTAGAGACCGGCAAGGTAAAGGGATTGTTTTAAACTACTTCAAGGGGCGCGAAATATTGCGCCCCGCTTTTTTTCGGAACGTCATTGGTCATGGGGAAACACAAGGTCACGTTTCAACCGAGTGACAGACACATCTTTGTTGACGAAGGGGAGAATCTCCTCCAGGCGGCTATGGAGGCCGGCATTCACATCAACGCCTCCTGCGGCGGCAATGCGACCTGCGGGAAATGCAAGGTTAAAATCGTCGGCGGCGCGGTTGCGTCGCCGATGCACGCCGGGCTTTCCGAGGCGGAGTATGCCGACGGCTACCGCCTCGCCTGCCTCTCGACTGTCACCGGCGACGTCGATGTCGATATCCCGCTGGAATCGCAGGTGGATAAGTCCGTGCTGGCGCTGAAAGGCGATCGGCTCGCCGCCCCATATCTCCTTTCGCCGAAGGATATTTTTCAACTGGTTCAGGGGTGGGATGTCGATCCCACCGTATTCAAACGCTATGTGGAGCTCGATCCGCCGACGCTGAACGATAACGTGAGCGACCTGACCCGCCTGACCCATGCCATCTACCGGCAACACGGCATCAATGGAATCTCCAGCGATTTCCGGCTGATCATGAAATTAAGCCGGCTTCTCAGAAAGGCCGATTGGAAGGTTACCGTAACGCTGGTGCAGACCCGCAAGGGATATAAACTGATCAATGCCGAAGCGGGCGACAACCGACAACAAAACTATTCCATCGTTCTGGATATCGGCACCACGACCATTTTCGGCCAGATTCTGAATCTGAACGAGTGCAGGGTAGCCGCCTGTCCCGACGGCGCTTGTGACGGCGCGACCATCTTCGCGCTGGCCGAGGCCTCCGATTACAATCCCCAGATCAGTTACGGGGAAGACGTCATCACCCGGATTGTCTATTCCCAGAAGCCGGGCGGTCTGAAAAAGATGCAGGAGACGGTGGTCGCCTCGATCAACGGCATTATCGACGAGCTGCTGAAAATGAGCCGGATCGACCGCTCCCTGGTCTCCCATCTGGTCGTGGCGGGCAACACCACCATGACCCAGTTGCTGTTGGGGGTCGATCCCAAATATATTCGCGAGGCGCCCTATGTTCCCACCGCAAATCTGATACCGCCGGTGCGGGCCGTCCATCTGGGGATCAACGTCGGCGACCATGTCCACATTTATCTCTTCCCCTGTGTGGCCAGTTACGTGGGGGGCGATATTGTGGCCGGCATTCTGGGTTCCGGAATTTTCCAGCGCGAGGCGCTGACCCTCTACATGGATATCGGCACCAACGGGGAAATTGTGATCGGGAACAAGGATTGGCTGGCCAGCGTCTCCTGTTCCGCCGGCCCGGCGTTCGAGGGGGCGGGCATCAAATTCGGCATGCGGGCGACGCGCGGCGCCATCGAAGAGGTCAGCATCAACCCCCGTACCTGCGAACCGATGATTCTGACCATCGGCCGGGTCAAGCCGATCGGGATCTGCGGATCGGGATTGATCGACGCGGTGGCGGAGCTTTTAGAGGCGGGCGTCATCGATCAGAAGGGGAAGTTCCATCAGAATCTTCCGACGAAACGGGTCCGAAAAGGGGAGGATGGTTACGAATATGTCCTCGCCTATAAAAATGAGACGCGCATCCAGGATGACATTGTCCTCACCGAGATCGACATTGAAAATCTGATCCGCACCAAGGGGTCCATCTATGCAGGCTGCAAGGTGCTGTTGAAGAGCGTCGGTCTTGGTTTCAAGGACCTGGAGCAGATCATCATCGCCGGCGGGTTTGGCCGTCATCTGGATCTGGAAAAGGCCATTTTCATCGGGCTGCTGCCGGAAATCGACGCGCGGAAATTCATCTTTGTCGGAAACGGCTCCCTGCTGGGCGCCAGGCTGCTCTCCTTCTCCAAGGAACTCCTGAAAGAGACGGAAAGGATCGCGCTGATGATGACCAATCTGGAACTAAGCAACCATGCCGGTTTCATGGATGAATTCATCGCCGCCATGTTTCTGCCGCACACCGACGCCTCCGCCTTCCCCGGGGTGCATAAACGGCTGCGCGCCGGAAGGGAGGCGGTTTGAGGCCATGAGCTTTACGATTGCGGTTTCCGGAAAAGGGGGCACGGGGAAAACAACCTTTGCCGGCATGATCATCCGTTACCTGCTGGAAAAAAACAGGGGTCCCGTTCTGGCCGTCGATGCGGACTCCAATGCGAATCTGAATGAAGTTTTGGGGATCGAAGTTAAATCGACCATCGGAGAGATGCGGGAACTGATGCGGGAAGAGGTTCCCACGGGCATGACCAAGGATGTCTGGTTTGAATACAAGGTGCAGGAGGCCCTGACGGAGGCCAAAGGATTCGATTTGCTGGCCATGGGGCGTCCGGAGGGGGCCGGCTGCTACTGCGCCGCCAATACCCTCGCCCGCAAGTATATCGACCTGCTAACAGAAAATTATCCGTATATTGTTATTGACAATGAAGCGGGGATGGAGCATTTCAGTCGTCTGACCACGAGGGATGTGGACCTGCTTTTCGTGCTCTCCGATTCCAGCCGGCGGGGCATCATGACCGCGGCGCGGATTCGTGATCTGGTAAGGGAACTCAAGTTGAACATCAAAAAGGATCTTCTCGTTCTGAATCGGATGGCGGGTCCGCTGCAGCCGGATACCGCGGAAGAGATCAAACAGAACCGCCTCGATCTGGCAGGGGTTATCCCTTCCGACGAGGAGATCAACCGCTTTGACCGCAGCGGAACGCCGACCTTCCGGCTTCCCTTTTCGGCGCCGTCCGTGCAGGCGGCATGGCCTATTTTTGAGAAGTATATCCAATGAAACTGGGTTTTTAACAAAACATGGCTTCCGTGACAACCGAAACGGAAAGGAAAGGAGTTAGGGGAAGATGACGGCAAAATTGATCAATGGCAATGAAATCGCGCGGCAGATCCGGGAAGAGCTGAAGCAGGAGACGGCGCATCTGAAGAGCGGGCACAACGTGGTTCCGGGGCTCGTGACCATCCTGGTGGGTCAGAATCCCGCGTCGCTCAGTTACGTCACCGCAAAGCAGAAGGCCTCAAAAGAACTTGGGTTTTATTCGGTTCAGGATAACCAGCCGGAAAACATTTCGGAGGGGGAGCTGCTCAAGCTGATCGAGAAATACAACAAGGATCCCAAAATTCACGGCATCCTCGTGCAACTGCCGCTGCCCAAGCGCATCAATGAGACCAAGGTGCTCCTCGCGATCGATCCAAGCAAGGATGTGGACGGCTTTCATCCGATCAATGTGGGGAAACTGATGATCGGCGAGGCGGATTATCTCCCCTGCACACCGGCGGGCATCCAGCAACTGCTGATCCGGAGCGGCGTCGAGACGAGCGGCGCCGAGGTCGTGGTCGTCGGCCGTTCGAACATTGTCGGAAAGCCGATCGCCAATATCTTGCTGCAAAAACAAAAAGGGGCCAACGCCACCGTAACCATCTGCCATACCGGTACAAAAAACATGGCCTTCCACACGAAACGGGCGGACATCCTGATCGTTGCCGCCGGAAAACCGAAGGCCATTACCGCCGATATGGTGAAGGAGGGGGCCGTGGTGATCGATGTCGGCGTGAACCGGATCGGGGTGACAGCGGAGGGCAAGGCCAAGCTCTGCGGCGACGTCGATTTCGAAAACGTGAAGGAAAAGGCAAGCGCCATAACCCCGGTTCCCGGCGGCGTCGGCCCGATGACGATCACGATGCTGATGCTGAATACGGTAAAAGCCGCGGGAATCGCCGCCGGCGTGAAACATTGATGATGAAAACGATATCATAAAAAAATCTGCAGAAAGGAGGGGGTGGAAATGTCTCAGAAATTGGAAGAAAAGACCTCTTTTGATGGGAGCAAGGTTCAGGTGTTGGGCGAGACCTACGAAGAGGGAAAACCCGAAAAACCGGAGAACTGGCGCGAAAAATTGAAAACCCGGGAAGATATGATGGCCTATCTCAAAACAGGGGTTCGTTGATCGCAACGCTTCAAATCCAGGGGGCGGCTTTCCGGCGCTTGTCGGATGCGCCCGATGCAGGAGAGGCGATTTATGAACAGGAGGAAAAACTCATGGCATTCTCAATACCTAAAACGACCTATACGGGAAAGATCAAGGAAGTCGCACTGGGAAAAGGGCCCAAGGCGATTACGGTGGGAGGGGAAACCTCTTATCCTTTTCATCTCTTTGAAGGGGAAATGCCCCATCCCCCTCGCATCGCCATCGAGGTCTATGACACGCCGCCCGATGAATGGTCGGAGGCCGCTCTGGAACCCTACCGGGATGTTCTCGGTGATCCCGTCGCCTGGGCCAAAAAGGCGGCGGCGGTCTATGGCGCCGATCTGATTGCGCTGCAATTGGTCAGTACCGATCCCAACGGTCTGAATACCCCGAGCGATCAAGCGGCGGAAACGGCCAAAAAGGTCGTAGCGGCCGTGGATATTCCGGTGATCGTGAACGGCAGCGGCAGTCACGAAAAGGACGCCGAGCTGCTCCGCAAAGTCGCCGAGACGTGCGACGGGCTGAATCTGGTCGTCGGCCCCGTCGTGGTGGACAATTACAAGCAGATCGGCGCCGGCGCCATTGCCTACAAACATACCGTGGCGGCCAACAGCCCGATCGATATCAATCTGGCCAAGCAGCTCAACATCCTGCTGGGCAACCTCGGCGTGCCGGACGGACAGATCGTCGTTGATCCGACCACCGGCGGGCTCGGTTATGGAATTGAATATACCTACTCGGTCATGGAGCGCGATCGCATGGCCGCCCTCACGCAGCAGGATGAGAGACTCCAGTTCCCGATCATCTGCGACCTGGCGAAGGAAACCTGGAAAACGAAGGAAGCGAAAGCGGGAGACTCGCCGCTCATGGGCAATGCGGCGAAAAGAGGCGTTCTGATGGAGGCCATTACGGCGCAACTGCTTCTGCTGGCGGGGGCGGATGTATTGATCATGAGGCATCCCGAGGCCATCCGACTTGTAAGAGAGATGATTGCGGATTTAATGGCTTAAAACACTGGCCCCCGGTCGGCGTTACGAAGGAGGAGATGATGTCAGATTTGGAAAAGAAAAGTATCGATCCGGCGACGATCAAAATGATTCAAAAAGCCGCCGTCGATGGTTGCGAAACCATATTCGATCGGGCGGAGGCGATGAAACCCTGTCCGATCGGCGCGGAGGGAAGTTGCTGCAAGAACTGCGCAATGGGCCCGTGTCGCGTCCCGGCGCCGAAGAAAAAGGAGGGCCCGGCGAAGAAACGGATGGGGCTCTGCGGCGCGACCGCCGAGACGATCTCCGCCCGCAACTTTGCCCGGATGGTCGCGGCGGGAACGGCGGCGCACTCCGATCACGCCCGCGGCATCGCCAAGACGTTTCTGGCGGCGGCGAAGGGGGAGATGCCCGAGTTCAAAATCAAAGATGAGCAGAAGCTCTATCAGATTGCAATGGATCTGGACGTGGAAATCGGCGAGAAGAGTGTCCAGGAGATTGCCATTGAAGTGGGCAAGAAGGTATTGGAAGAATTCGGTCGTCAGGATGGCGAGGTCAGCTTTATAAAAAGGGCGCCTCTGAAAAGGCAGGAAATATGGAGAAAGTTAGGGGTGGCGCCGCGCGGCATCGACCGCGAGGTGGTGGAGCTGATGCATCGCACCCATATGGGCGTTGATCAGGACTACCATAGTTTGCTGCTGTCTGCGGCGCGCTGTTCCCTGGCCGACGGCTGGGGCGGTTCCATGATTTCCACGGACCTCCAGGATGTCCTGTTCGGCAATCCGGTGCCTGTTCTTGGCCAGATCAACCTTGGCGTCCTGAAAAAAGATCAGATCAATGTGGTGGTCCATGGACATGAACCGCTTCTCCCCGAAGTGCTGGTGAGCGTGGTCAAAGATCCGGAGATACAAAAGGCGGCCCTCGCCACGGGCGCCAAGGGGATCAACCTGGTGGGCATGTGCTGTTCCGCCAATGAACTATTGATGCGTCACGGCATCCCGGTGGCGGGAAACTTCCTCCAGCAGGAGTTGGCGATTGTGACCGGGGTTGTAGATTTGATGGCCGTGGATGTTCAGTGTGAAATGCAATCGCTGGCCCAGGTGGCCAAATGCTACCATACAAAACTGATTACCACCTCCCCCAAGGCCAAGATCGAAGGGGCCATGCATATCGAATTCGATGAACGCCATGCCAGCGAAGCGGCCAGAAAGATATTGATGGAGGCCGTCGGCAACTTCAAAAACAGGAAAGCCAACGTGGAAATACCGGATGACACGACGGATCAGGTGGTCGGATTCAGTTATGAAACGATCAACTATCTGTTGGGCGGGATGTTCCGCGCCTCCTATTGGCCGCTGAACGACAACATCATCAACGGCCGCATCCGGGGGATCGCCGGCGTCGTCGGTTGCAACAACGCCCGCGTCACCCATGACGATCCCAATTTGACGCTCATCAAGGAATTGATCAAGAACGACGTGATCGTACTGGTCACCGGATGCGCTGCGATGACCTGCGGAAAGGCGGGACTGCTGACACCGGATGCGGCCCGAAAATACGCGGGCGAGGGGTTGGCCTCCGTCTGTGAGGCCGTCGGGATTCCGCCGGTTCTGCATATGGGGTCCTGTGTCGATAACAGTCGGATTCTCCTGGCGGCCACGGCCGTGGTGAAGGCGGGCGGCTTGGGCGAGGATATCAGCGATCTGCCTGTCGCCGGCGCGGCTTTGGAATGGATGAGCGAGAAGGCCATCGCTATCGGCGAATATTTTGTCGCCTCCGGTATTTATACCGTATTCGGCGTAACATGGCCGACGACCGGCAGTGAAGAGGTGACCAAACTTCTCTTTGAAGATTATGAAAACCTGTTCAAGGGGAAATGGGGCTTTGAGCCCGATCCCCTGAAAGCGGCAAAGTCCATGATCGATCATATCGACAAGAAACGAAAAGCCCTGGGTATTGACAAAATGCGGGAAAGGGTTCTGTTCGATATGGCCAAACGTCGCGAGATCGAGGCCGCTTAAAGAAGTCAGGGGAAAGGGGTCAGGGGGTTAGGGAGCTCACGCCTCACGCCTCATGCCTCACGCAGTTACTTGAGTTGCATCCGATAGCCCAAAAGGAGGATTTAGCGTGTCAAAAATTATTGCATCCGCAGCCATCAGAGGGGCCCACAAGATTGTGGAACGGGCCGAGAAAAAATATCAGGAGGCCCTCGACAAGTGGGGGCCCGAGCAGGAGGTGGGATTTCCCGATACGGCCTATTGTCTGCCGGTGATCTATGCCATCCTGGGAATTCCCGTAAAAAAGATGTCGGACATGAAACCGGTGCTGGACCGCTGTCGCACGCTGTTGCCGCCGCCGGTCAAGGAAAAGACGGCGCTTCCCTACCTGGCGCCCGCGCTGGATGCGGGCATGGCGACCTTTTTTGCCGAAGAGGTGATTGAGGCGATCCGTTATCTGGAAGATCCCAATTTTTACACCAAGCAGGAGGATATCCTGCCGGATAACCTCTGGCTCGGCGCCGCAAACGATGTCATCTTCCGCAAACGGGGCGTCGAATTTGTGGACGGGTCGGCGCCCGGCTTTGCCGCCATTGTGGGGGCGGCGCCCTCGCCGGAGATTGCGAAGAAGATCGCCACGGAACTGCAGGAGAAAAATCTCTACGTTTTCATGTGCGCCGAACACGGGGGCAAACGTTTTTCGGAGCAGCTTGTGGAGGCGGGCGTTCAGATCGGCTGGCCGACCCGTTTGGTTTCCTATGGTCCCGACATCACCGCGGCTGTTTTTGCGATGGGGTTCGCCTGTCGCGTCGCGATGGCCTTCGGTGGGGTCAAGCCCGGGGATTTCCGGAGAAATCTCAATTACAACAAGGACCGGACGTTTGCGTTTGTGATGCCGATGGGGTTCGTCACCGATGAGTGGTACGCCAACGCCGCCGGCGCGATCAACTGGGGATTCCCGACGATCGCCGACACGCCGATCCCGGAGGTTTTGCCCACCGGCATCTGCACCTATGAGCATGTCGTTTCCAACATCCCGCACGACCAACTCGTCCAGAAGGCCGTCGAGGTGCGGGGGCTTAAGGTCAATGTCGCCTCCGTGCCCATTCCCGTTTCCTACGGCCCGGCGTTCGAAGGCGAACGGGTCCGGGGCGAGGACATCTACTTGGAGTGCGGCGGCGGGCGCACCCATGCGGTGGAATTGGTCATCTCCAAACGGATGGACGAGGTGGAAGACGGCAAGGTGGAGGTGATCGGTCCGGAGCTCGATGGGGTCCAGCCGCCGGGACAACTGCCGCTCGCGATCCGGGTCGAGGTGACGGGCCGGAAAATGCAGGAGGATTTCGAGCCGATCCTGGAGCGACAGATCCACCACCTGATCAACTACGCCCAGGGGATCATGCATATCGGTCAGCGCGATATCGCCTGGCTTCGCGTTTCAAAAAGCGCCGTGGCCAAGGGATTCAAGCTTGCGGATCTGGGAAAGATTCTCCATGCCAAACTGCACCAGGACTTAGGCGCCATCTTCGACAAGGCCCAGGTTGTGATTTACACGGAACCGAAGGCGGTGGACGAGGTGCTGGCCCAGGCCAGGGCCATTTACGGAAAGCGGGATGCGCGGATCGAGGGGATGACCGACGAGACCACGGATACCTTCTACTCCTGCACCCTCTGTCAATCCTTTGCCCCCAGCCACGTTTGCGTCGTCAGTCCCGAAAGGACGGGGCTTTGCGGCGCCTACAACTGGATGGACTGCAAGGCCGCGTTCGAGATCAATCCGACCGGTCCCAACCAGCCCATTCCCAAGGGAGACGTCACGGATGCGAAACTCGGACAGTGGAAGGGCACCAATGACTTTGTGATGACGGCGTCACGGCAGAAGGTCAGCCAGGTGAGCCTCTACAGCATGATGATCGATCCGATGACCACCTGCGGCTGTTGTGAATGTATCGCCGCGGTGCTGCCGATGTGCAACGGCATCATGACGGTGAATCGCGATTTCATGGGGATGACCCCCTGCGGGATGAAGTTTACGACGCTGGCCGGTTCCGCGGGCGGCGGCGCGGTGACGCCGGGATTTCTGGGTCACAGCAAATACAATATCACCCAGAGAAAGTGGCTTACGGGCGACGGCGGACTCTTGCGTCTGGTCTGGATGCCGAAGATACTGAAAGACGATCTCCGGGAACGTCTGCAAACGCGTTGCGAAGAGATAGGGATCCCCAATTTTATCGATATGATCGCCGACGAAACCATCGGAATGACGGAAGACGAAATCCTGCCGTTCCTGGAGGAAAAGAAGCATCCGGCGCTGACGATGGAATCGATCCTGGGATAAGGGGATAACATTTTATATCAATGGTTGATCGAGGAGAAAGGAGAGTAGAACATGGCTCTTACGGGAATCCAGATATTCAAGTTGCTGCCGAGAACAAACTGTGGGGAATGCGGCGTTCCCACCTGCCTTGCCTTCGCTATGAATCTGGCGGCGTCGAAGGCCGAGTTGGCATCATGTCCCTACATCTCGGCGGAATCGAAGGCGCTGCTGTCGGAGGCGTCGGCGCCGCCCATTCGTCCCGTCGTGATCGGGAGCGGGGAGAATGTGGTCAAAATCGGCGGGGAGACGGTTCTTTTCCGCCATGAGAAGACCTTTGTAAACAAACCCGGCCTGGCGCTCTTGATCAGCGATACGATGCCCGCCGCTGAGGTGGCCGAACGGATCAAGCGTTTTAATGGGTTGAAATACGATTGGATAGGCCTTGTGCTGCGGGCGGAGATGATTGCGGCCACGAATGAATCGGGCGATGCGGGCAAGTTCGCGGCCCTGGTCAAAAAGGTCATGGATGAGACCGACGCCGCGCTGGTCCTGATGAGCGACAGCGCGGATGCGCTGAAGGCCGCCCTCCAGATCTCGGCCCAGCGTACGCCGCTGATTTATGCAGCCACGGATGGAAACGCGGAGGCGATGGTCGCGCTGGCCAAGGAGTACAAATGTCCGCTGGCCGCAAAGGCCGCCAACTTGGAGAGCCTGACGGTCCTGACGGACAAGATCAGCGCCGCCGGCGTCAAGGATATCGTTCTGGACGGCGGCGCCCGGACGGTGCGGGGCGCCTTTGAAGAGCAGGTGTTTGCACGCCGGGCCGCCCTGGTCCAGAAGAATCGCTCCCTGGGTTTCTCGACGATCGCTTTTGCGTGCGAAATGACAAAAGATCCGATGAAGGAGGCGCTGATCGCCGCCATGCTGATTGCCAAGTATGCCGGGATCATCGTCCTGTCCGACTTCCAGGGGGAGAGCCTCTTCCCGCTTTTGGTTGCGAGACTCAACATCTACACCGATCCGCAGCGGCCGATGATGATGAAGCAGGGGATCTATCCGGTCGGAAATCCGACCGAAGATTCGCCGGTGCTCATCACGACCAATTTTGCGCTGACCTACTTCATCGTCTCCGGTGAAATCGAGGCCAGCCGGGTGCCGAGTTGGCTCATGGTGATGGATACGGAAGGCCTTTCCGTGCTGACCGCCTGGGCCGCCGGAAAGTTCGTCGGGGACGCGATCGGTCAGTTTGTGAAAAAATCCGGCATCACGGAAAAGGTCAAGCACCGGAAGATCGTGATTCCGGGATTTGTGGCTGCCGTAAGCGGGGATCTGGAGGAAGAGCTGGGCCCGGAATGGGAAGTGAAGATCGGACCTCGCGAGGCCGCTCACCTGTCGCCGTTCCTGAAGTTAGGCATCTAAGCTAAGGAGACGGTGGAAACGGAATCTATGGATCGAATGAACCTATAAGGAGGAGGAGAGCTTATGATTCGCATCGGAGAAAATCTCAACGTGATGGTGAAGAAGATCGGCGCGGCCATGAAAGAGAGGGATCCCAAACCCATCCAGGAGCTGGCAATCGCCGAGGCCAAGACGGGTGTGGATTATATCGATATCAATCTGGGGCCGGCCCGCAAAGAGGGCGCCCAATTGATGGAATGGGTCGTCCGAACGGTTCAGGAGGTGGTCGATAACCCCCTCTACCTCGATACCATCAATACCGAGGCCATCGAGGCAGGGCTCAAGATCTATCAGAATCGCAAAGGCAAGGCGGTCATCAATTCCATCATGGCCCGACCGGAAAGCATGGAATCGAAACTGCCGCTGGCCGCGAAGTATAACGCGGGCTTCGTGGCCCTGCTCTGGGGACCTTCCGGATTGCCCCGGGATGCAAACGAGCGCGGCGTTCTGGCTGCCGAGTTGATGCAGAAGGCCGCGGAAGCCGGCATCCCCAATGAGGATGTCTGGATCGATCCGATCGTCACGCCGATTACCAGCCCCCAGAGCCAGGTGCAGGTGCCGAGCTGCGTGGAATTCATGAAGATGTTTATGGATTTCCAGGAGATGGCCCCCGGGCTGAAGGCGACCTGCGGCGTCTCCAATGTGTCGAACGGCGCCCCCGATCATCTGCGGCCGATCCTGAATCAGACCTACATGATGCTGCTGGAACGGTACGGCATGACCGGCGCGATCCTCGACGCCTTCGACGATGACATGAAGGCCTTTGCCGCCCCCGGCGGCAAGCAGGATCTAAAGAAGATCGTCTATCGGGTGATGGACGGCGAGGATGTTGACCTGGGCTCGCTGACCAAGGAGCAGGTGAATTACGTAAAAACCACCAAGGTGCTGCTGGGAAATATCCTCTACTCCGATTCCTGGCTGGAATTCTAACGCGCCGGCGGCGAGGATTCGCATCAAGGACGAGTGAAAAAATGAATAACGGACTTCCACCTCTACCCTCTTCCGGTGGGTAGAGTGGGTCTATACCGTATCGCACGAGCTTGCCTTAGAAAAACGCAGACAGGCCGATCTGTTCGATATCTGTGCCTTATTCTATCTCCGGTCTGGGGAGGAGTCCGGCAGCTTTGACGATTTCCGCCACCTTCGTCTCCCATTCGATCGCCATGATATGGATGCCGCGCACTCCCGGAATCTCCCGCAACCGCTCAATCGTCTCCACGCAGATCTTGATCCCCTCTTCGGCCTGCTTCTCTTTGGGTACGCCCTTCATCCTCGCTATCATCTCATCAGGAACATCCATCCCGGGAACATTCTTCTTCATGTAGTTGGCCATCCCGGCAGTCTTAAAGGGAGTCACACCCGCCAGAACAGCGCACTTTTCATGAAACCCTCTTTCACATACCATCTCCATCCAGCGGCTGAATCTCTCCATGTTATAGATGCACTGCGTCTGGATAAACTCACAGCCCGCCCTCATCTTCTTTCCGAGCCTGGCCGCCCTGATCTCAAAAGGATCCGCAAAGGGGTTCGCCGCCGCCCCAACAAACATCAAGGGCTTTCCTTTTATCTCCTCGCCCCCCAAGAATCTCCCCTCATCGCGCATCCGGCATACCGTCTGGATCAACTGAATCGAATCGATATCATACACATTCTTCCCCTGCGGATGATCGCCAAACTTCTGATGATCACCGGACAAACACAGAACATTGTTTATCCCTAAGGCCGCCGCTCCCAGGATGTCGCTCTGCAACGCAATCCGGTTCCGGTCCCTGCATACCATCTGCAGGATGGGCTCCAATCCCATTCCCTTCAATATGGCACAAGCGGAAAGAGAAGACATTCTAACCACCGCAGTCTGATTGTCCGTCACGTTCACAGCATCAACCACACCCCGCAGAAGTTCACCCTTCCGGCGGACCACCTCAGCATCCGCCCCCCGCGGCGGGCCGCACTCCGACGTCACTACAAAACCCCCTCCCGCCAATATCTTCTCTACCCGGGAATTCGTCTTCACAGTCTCAAGTCCTCCCTCACCCTTTTGCGCGGTCCGCCTTCACGCCCGGTGCGCCAATCTTTTACAGGCAGGATCTCCTCGTAACGCTCCATCTGACCGGATTCCTTAAGCCGGTCGACGATCAACTGCCAGGCGCAATCCGTCTCATTGTCAATCTCACACTTCCCGCCCGACGAACCGCCGCAGGGACCATTCAGCAGACTCTTTGAACAGCGGGCTATGGGACAGATCCCTCCCGTCATATCCAAAATGCAGTCGCCGCATCCCTGACAACGCTCGCTCCACACACCCTGCTCGATGGTCACCCCCAGAAAGGTCGTGTTCACGGCAGGCAGGACCAGTTTCGTCTTATACGCCTCCGCCACATACTGAACACCGGCGCCGCAGGCCATGGATAAAATGACATCATATTCATCCGCAAACCCGCGGATCTGATCGATATACTCGTAATCACACTGGCGTTCCAGGGTATGCTCCCGGACTTCAAAGGTCTCCCCTTCCTTTTTCCAGTACAGGCGCAGTTCCGCACTTAGAACGCCCACTTCGCGCTCCCCCCCGACGCCGCAAACGGTCACGCACTCGTTGCACCCCAACACCAATACCCGCCGGCGGGAACCAAGCTTCTCCAATATCTCTTTAAAATCCTTACGATTCCCTACTATCATTCTTTCCTCCAAACCCGTTAGGCGTAAGGCGTTAAGCGTAAAGTGTTATTCCCCCCGCTTTACACCTCACGCTTCACGCTTCACGTTTTTATTCACAGGCGACGGGCCAAGCGACCGGATCCGCTCCGTCATCTCCCGCGCAAATTGGGCGAAAAGCTGACCCTGAGAGGCGCTCATATTGAACATCTCCACCCTGCCGCCGCCCAAACCCACCTCTTCTAACAGGCCTTTCACATATTCGACCCGTCGTCTTGCCCGCAGATTGCCGCGCAGGAAGTGACACTCGCCCTCCATGCATCCGGCCACATACACCCCGTCCACACCGCTCTCAAAGGCGCGCAGAATCAGCAGGACATCCACCCGGCCTGTACAGGGGAGCTTAACCACTTTCACATTGCTGGGATAACTCAATCTCATCGAACCTGCCAGGTCCGCAGCGCTGTAAGCTCAATGCTCACAACAAAATGCGATGATCGCCGGTTCAAAACCATGGGCTGCTCTATCTGACATGACCTTTTTTACCTCAACCTTCTACGGACTCGGCACGCCGCGCCCAAGGAGTTAGGAGTTAGGAGTTAGGAGGTTTTTACGCCTCACGCCTTACACTATACCCCTCACTTCTTATCCTCCCACCAGCGCCCCAACCTTCGCCTCCAACTGGCCTGTCGTAAAATGCATCAGGTCGATCGCCCGGGCAGGACACTCCGCCGCACAGGTGCCGCATCCCTTGCATTTAATGATGTCTATCTCCGCTTCGCCATGCACATTCACCACCGGCACTTCATAGGGGCATACGCGGACACAGGTCAGGCAAGCGGCGCAACGCTCCCCATCCACAACGGCCACGATGCCGCCCACCAGAAGATTCTCTTTGGAAAGGATGGTGCAGGCCCTCGCCACGGCGGCATAGGCCTGAGAAATACTTTCGCTGATCAATTTCGGTGCATGGGCTGATCCCGCAACATAGATTCCGTCGGAGGCAAAGTCCACGGGCCGAAGCTTCATGTGCGCCTCCAGGAAAAAGCCCTCGGCGGTGCGCGGCACTTTCAACAAATTGGCCAGCTCCTTGTTTTCCCGCGGGATGGATGCCGATGAAAGAACGATTAGATCGGGCTTCAGCGTCATCCTCTCCTTCAATATTTTATCCTCGAAGGAGAGCAGGAGGGTTTCTCCTTCTTTTTTTACCTCGGGACTCTCTTCGGGATCATACCGGACGAAGATGATCCCCTCCCTGCGGGCCTGGGTGTAGTATGTCTCTAAAAAACCGTAGGTGCGGACATCGCGGTAAAGGATGCGGATGTTCATCGCGGGATTGAGCTTTTTCAGCTTCAGGGCATTCTTTACCGCCGTGGCGCAGCAGGTGCGGCTGCACGAGGGGTGTTTCTCATTCCTCGATCCCACGCACTGGATCATCACCACCTCTTTCAGGTTGGCTGCATCTTCCCCCGCTTTATAGAGACGGTCTTCCAGCTCTAATTGAGTCAGAACACGCACATCTTCGCCGTAGAGGTATCCATCGGGTTTCTCCTCCTCGGCGCCGGTGGCCAGGATGGCTATGCCGTGTTGAATCTTCTGATAAACCATGGCGGGCGCCGTCATGACGCCGGTGGTAAAATTCCCCCTGACACCGCTAAAATCCACGACCAGACTGTTGAGCAGGAGATGGATCGAGGAATGGGATACCCTGTCAATCAGCTCCCGGAGAAAGGCCTGCACATCCCCTCCCTCAATAGTATAATGGAGATTAAGGAGATTTCCTCCAAGCCGGTCCTCCTTTTCCACAAGAAAGACCTCAAACCCCTGTTCGGCAAGACGGAGAGCCGCGGTCATGCCGGCCACACCGCCGCCGATAACAAGACCGCGCCGCACGACGGGCACTTCCGTTTCCGATAGGGATCGGTTTAAGCGGGCATTGGCCACGGCCATACGGACGAGCAATTTCGCCTTTTCCGTTGCTTCCGCCTTCCTGTGCATGTGCACCCAGGAACACTGGTCGCGGATATTGGCCATCTCGAAGAGAAACTTGTTCAAACCCGCTTCCCGGATCGTCTCGCGGAACATGGGCTCATGCGTCCGGGGAGAGCAGGAAGCCACGATCACGCGGTTCAAGCCGTGTTCCTTAACGGCGTTTTTGATCTTTTCCTGCGTATCCTGGGAGCAGGTGTAGAGATTCTCATCCGCATGGACAACATTGGGCAGGGTGCTTGCGTACTCCTTAACGGCGGGAACGTTTACCACCCCGCCGATGTTGATGCCGCAGTGGCAGATAAAAACGCCGATCCTGGCTTCCTCTTCCGGTTTCACCTCGCTTTCCGGCGGGTATTCCTTTTTTGTCGTCAGCGTCCCTCTCGCGGAAGCGATCATTTCCGCAGCGGCTGCGGCGGCGCCGCTTGCCTGGGCAACGGTCTCAGGAATGTCCTTCGGCGACTGAAAGGCGCCGCAGACATAGATCCCTTCCCGCGAGGTGGCAAGGGGAGTAAAGGTTTCCGTTTCACAGAATCCGAACCGGTTCAGATTGACCCCCAGCCTCGCTGCCATATCCCGGACGGATTTCGAAGTCGTCATCCCCAGGGAAAGAACGACAAGATCGAACTCTTCTTCGCTCGGCTTCCCTTCTTCGTTTAAAAAAGTGACGAGGAGATTGCCGGTTCCCTGTTTTTCCCGGACCTTGGAGATCATGCTCTTGACGAACCGGACATCATAGTCGGCCTTCGCCCGCTCATAATAGGCGTCGAATCCCTTTCCGTAGGCCCTGATATCCATGTTGAAAATAGTAGGCTTGACAAACGGGACATGCTCTTTGGCGATGATCGCCTCTTTTACTGCATACATGCAGCAGACGGACGAACAATAGTCGTTGCCGCATTTCACATCGCGGGAGCCGACGCATTGGATGAAGGCAATCCTTTCGGGAATAGCGCCATCGGAGGGGCGCAGCAGATGGCTCCGATGGGGGCCGGTCGCGCTTAAAATCCGCTCGAACTCAAGGCTGGTCATCACGTTGGGAAAAACGCCGTAGCCGAATTCAGGCCGCCTCTCCGCGGCAAACACCTCGAAGCCGGGCGCGAGGATGACGGTGCCTATGGATATCTTCTCTATGATTTCCCTGTCTCCATAATCGACGGCGCCGGCGAGACACGCCCTTTCGCAGAGGCCGCAACCAATGCAGGCGTCCCTGTCGATGAGAAAGATCTTGGGGATGGCCTGCGGGTAGCGGAGATAAACCGCCGCCCGTTTGCTCATTCCTTCGTTATAGCTGTCGATCGCGGTGACGGGGCAATGCTTGGCGCACTCGCCGCAGCCCGTGCATTTATCGGCGCGAATGTACCGGGGCCGGCGGACGACCGCAGCCTCGAAAGAACCTGGCGGGCCGGTGATTTCCTTTACCTCGGCATGGGTAATGACCCTGATATTCCGATGGCTGCCGGCGCCCACAAGTTTGGGCGACATGATGCACATGGCGCAATCGTTTGTCGGGAAGGTCTTGTCTAACTGGGACATCACCCCGCCGATGGTCGGTGAGTTGTCTATGAGATAGACAAAAAACCCCGATTCCGCCAAATCAAGCGAGGCTTGCATCCCTCCGATTCCGCCGCCCACAACCATTACGGCGCCGACTGGTTTGGCCGGATCCTTGTTGGTCGTCCTGTCGGATAACTCCATGAGTAAATTCCGTCCCTCCTTAAGAAGCTCCCCTCCGCTAACGGGCGGGGATGAAATGGCACTCACCATCATCCGCTTCTTACATATCGCGGATAATGACTTTCTTCCGAAGGATCGAAACCGATCCGCCCCTCCCCCACCAGAGAAACCAAATGAGGAAGGGTTTCCTTAAGGGAGAGGTTGAGCTTGTCGCTGATTTCCTTCGCGGTCATTGTCCCTGCTTCAAGAAATCCCATGATCCGGTTCTTGCACAGCTCCTCGCGAAGGGTCGTTTCCAGCGCCTCTCTGACCCTTTCGGGATCCGTGCGTTCACCGTAAACATTTTCCTTTTCCATCAGCTCCGGCGCTTTTCCCACCATCCAGCGGATCTTTTCGCCTTCGAGAGAGGCCCGAATCGCCCGCAACTTGCCCTCAATCTCTTCCGTTTTGGGAAAAGGCCCCAAGGAACGGATCTGTTCCGTGAACCCTCTGATCAGCTCGGCAAAACGCTGTCCTTCACCGGCGGAAACCCAGTCGAGCAGGAGTCTTTTCTCTCCGATGCCCTCATCGGCAAGGACTTTGCGCAAAAGGGTGATCTTTCTTTCCGCCTGGATGTTGCCGCTCAAGTAATGGCAATCGCCGGGATGACATCCGAGGATCATCACCCCGTCGAAACCGGCAAGAAAGGCGCGGGGGACAAAGGCAGGGTCGACCCTGCCGGAGCACATCACCCGAATGACGCGGGTGTTCGGGGGGTACTGGAAGCGCGAGATGCCGGCCAGGTCAGCGCCTGCGTATGCGCACCAGTTGCAAAGGAAGGAAAGGATCTTCGGCTCAAAGCTCATGGTTAAACCCGATTCACTCTCATCAATGGATAGTCGCTAAACTTTTTCCCTCATCCAATGCCTCTATCTGGGCGAATAATTCCTCGTCCGTAAAATGGCGGATTGTGACCGCCTGCTGCGGACAACTGGCGCTGCAGATGCCGCACCCCTTGCAGGAAGCGGCGATCGTTTCGGACTTTTTCCCCTTTTCCGTCTCCACAACGCGGATGGCATTGAAGGGGCAGAGGGATTCGCAGAGGCCGCAACCGAGACACCGGCTCTGATCTACGCAGGAAATAGTGGGAAGGATGCTGACGTAGCCCTTGGCGATGACGGCAGTGGCGCGCGCCACGGCGGCGCCGGCCTGGGCGATTGTCTCGCTGATGGTCTTGGGAAAATGGGCCATGCCGGCCAGAAAGATCCCGTCCGTGGCAAAATCCACCGGGCGCAGCTTCATATGGGCTTCGAGGAAGAACTTGTCGGCCGTCAGGGGAACCTTCAGCATCTTCGCCAGTTGGGTATTGTCATAGGGAATCACGGCGCTGGAAAGGACGACGAGATCGGGCGCAATGACCGTTTCCTCTCCGATCATGAGGTCTCTTACCTTGAGCTCCAGATTGCCGTTGTTTACGGAAAGTTCCGGTTTTGCCTCCGCTGCGTAGGGAACGAATTGGACCCCCCTTTCCCGGGCCAGTTTATAGTAACGTTCCATTAAGCCGTAGGTGCGGATGTCCCGGTAGAGGACTGTAACAGCCGTGCGGGGAGAAAGCTCTTTGAGCTTCAGGGCATTTTTTACGGCCACCAAACAACA
>Ga0100377_1000591_pt1 | contig 31015 bp, 24 predicted proteins | sample CryGeymeta201501_FD_83664 | JGI IMG/M metagenome (GOLD analysis project Ga0100377, IMG submission 83664) | Groundwater microbial communities from Crystal Geyser aquifers in Utah, USA - Crystal Geyser metaG 2015-01 | ecosystem: Environmental > Aquatic > Deep subsurface > Groundwater | place: USA...
CGACGCCTCGCCGGTCCAGTCCGCCACTGCACCCCAGTCGCGTCGCCCTTCCCTCCCTTCGTGGGCTCGGGGCTGACGATGCCTCGGGGGCCGCCAGGATGTCCGAAGCGGAGAACCACACAATCCCCTTTGTAGCGGGGCGGGGTCTGCGACCGGACAGAAGGCGAAGTACTCCAGCCGGGCCGCGGCCGGTTTCAATCCCCTCTGTAGCGGGGCGGGGTCTGCGACCGGCGTGCGGGACCGGTACCTCGTGGAAGCCGCGGACACGTTTCAATCCCCTCTGTAGCGGGGCGGGGCCTGCGACGAGGGGTAGTCTCTTCATCGGCCGACCTCGGGTGTTTCCAAGTTTCAATCCCCTCTGTAGCGGGGCGGGGTCTGCGACGTGAGTCCGTCTCCCAGTAGGCCACAGCGCCGTGACGCCGTTTCAATCCCCTCTGTAGCGGGGCGGGGTCTGCGACCTCATCGGGTCGAGCGTGCTGATGAGCGTCATGAGCCAGTTTCAATCCCCTCTGTAGCGGGGCGGGGTCTGCGACTCGCAGTGTGTATTGCGGTCCGTTTCGGCGGATACACCTGGTTTCAATCCCCTCTGTAGCGGGGCGGGGTCTGCGACCGGCGGCTACACCACCTGGGCCAGCGCCCGTGCGTACGAGTTTCAATCCCCTCTGTAGCGGGGCGGGGTCTGCGACCCCCTGGCCTTCTCGATCGCGTGGCCATGCGGGTCCTAGGGGCCCTCTCCGGAGACCCGGTGCCAGAACCGTTGACGCGTCAACGGGTCGGGTGGGCGTCGAGCAGGAAGTCCTGAAGATCACGTGCTTCCCTTGTGCGGGGGTCGGGACGGCGTTGCTGCACTTACGAGCCTGAACGGAGCTCCCCGCAGGGGCAGGGCAGCTCCGGCCGCCGGGGGGTCCATGAGCCAGCGCCGGCGGCAGGTCGCTGTCGGTTTGCGAGAGAGCGGGGCGCTCGCCGTGTGGAACGAGTCGAGCGATGCGGGGACTATAGCCTGGGTGCGGGGTGGGCGGTGTTCCCACGACGATGGGGCCGTGGAGCGCCTCGACAGGGCGGGCGATGCCCATGGGCAGGGAGTTGGCGACGCAGGCCCTGCAGACCCGGGTGCTCCGGACCTCATCCTTGCGCAGATCGAGGGGCTGGCGAATGGCGGCCAGCAAGGGCGGCAGCCTTGCGGTGGGGAGGGGGTCCCCGAAGGTGGGGCGCTGGACGGGGCGCAGGAGGCCGACCCGGCGCTTGCGAGGGCGGGTGCAGCGACCGTCGGCGGGGAGGTCGTCGCAGGCGATGGCGTGCATGGCGCAGCGCCACGTAAAGGGCGCGCAGGAGGGGTCGGGGTCCTGGAATGAGGCGGAGAGGTGGCGGGCCCGCTGGTCGAGGATGTCGTGCAGGGCCCGGCGTCCATCCCGGTTGGGCGAGGTGCTGCGCTCGCGCGGGGGTCCCAAGCGTGCAGCACGATGCTGCGGGCGATGTTGCCCAGGCGGATGCCACCTGCTTGACACCCTTGCCAACGACGATGTCGCGCGCCAGGGCCCTAGAAGCCAGGCCCCGTGTCGACGCTGCCGCAGAGCACGCCATCGGTGCCCATGCAGGTGCAGTCGTTGGCCGGCAGCGAGGTGACGCGCTCCCGGTAGCAGGAGCACGGCAGGTCGGCGGCCGTGAGCACCCGGGTGGTGGGGCACGCACCGACGGTGGTCGTCGAGGCGGTGTCGTCGCCGAGGTTGTAGAGGGCGCAGGCGCCGAGGAGCAGGGCCAGGACCAGCATGGGATCCTCCGGGACCGAGGGACCGAGGGGCCGAGGGGCCGAGGGGCCGAGGGGCCAGCCTAGCACGAAGTGCGACAGGGACGTGAAAGCCATGGCGCCGCAGGCCGCTATAGGCTGAGCCCGCACTGGAGGAATGATGATCCTGCCCCGCCTCTCCCTCGCCCTGCTCCTGCCCGCCCTGCTCGGCGCCTGCGGCGACAAGAGCACCGGCGACGACTCCGCGGCGGGCGACGGTGGCGCGGGCGAGACCCCCTGCGCCGACCCCGCCTACAATCCCCTGGTCGGCACCTGCGCCGAGACCTTCCTGGCCGACTGCTTCGACCCGGCCGGGGAATGCGATGGATCCGTCGACATGAGCAACGGCAGCACCAGCTTCACCTGGGCCAACGGCGCCTCGGTGGAGACCTCGGTCGACGCCAGCGTGCCGACCAGCCCCGTGGTCACGTCGACCCTCCGGGCCAGCAACGGCACGGTCTGCGCCATCGGCGTCACGCGCAGCAACTACGCGAGCTGCGCGGCACAGACGGTCTACACGCGGCAGGCGGATGGCGCGATCCAGATCTGGTGCAGCCAGAACGACGGCACCTTGGAGGTCGTCTGCCCCGGCGGCGAGGGAATCGAGATCACGGCCAGCCAGTCGGCCCAGGCCAACGAGTGCGGCTACGGCAGCGACGCGGGCCCCTGCACCCTGAGCGGTCTGGGCGGCTGACCGCGGCGTCGCAGGGCCCAGGCGCCCACGGTGCCGAGGCCGAGCAGCGCCAGGCCCATCGCCGCCAGGCGCAGGCCGCGATCCAGCCCGGGCGCCCGGTAGCGGAAGATCACCTGCTGCTCGCCGGGCTGGACCTCGACCCCCCGAAAGGCGCCGGCCACGCGCAGGACCGGGGCGGGGCGCCCGTCGATGGCGGCGGTCCAGCCAGGGGCCCAGGCGTCGTTCAGGACGAGCAGGGCCGGGGCCCTCGGGGCGATGGGCACCCGCAGCTCCTCCGGCCAGGGCTCCTCGGGGAGCAGGGGCGTGATCGGGCCTGCCTGCGAGGGATAGCTGCGCCTCAGGCCCTCGACGGGCGGCCGGGAGAGGACCTGGGGATCGGCGCTGGCGATGGCCAGGGCCTGCCGCGGGTCCCGGGCCACCTGGGGGGCCGGCGCCAGCCAGGCCCGGGGCGCCGCGGAGGGCCGCAGGTAGACGGCGCAGGCCGTCGTGCCGGCCCAGGGCTCCAGATCGGCGCGCTGCTGCCCGGGGGGCAGGGCCTCGGGGGAGAGCAGGGCGCGCACGCCGGCCAGGTCCAGCAAGGGGGCTGGCGGCGGGGTGGCCACCGGGAACCAGGGCCGCACGAGGGCCGGGTCCAGGGCGGCCATCAGGCGCTCGCTGTCGGGGCCCAGGGGCAGGTCGTAGCCGTGCAGGTCCCGCAGGCCGACCCGGGCGCCCAGGTCCGGCTGCAATGCATGGCGCAGGCCCAGGACCCGGCCGCAGCGAGGGCCGTCCGGCCGGGCACAGCCCACGGCCTGGCGCAACTCCAGGACCCAGGGAGCGGGCGGTGGATCATGGGCCGCGGCCGGCAGCACGCCCTGGTCGTCCCGCCGCGCCCAGGCGCCCGTGAACAGCACCAGGCCGACCAGCAGGGGTCCCACGACCCGCCCTCGCCCCTGGGGCGCCAGGCCCGCCGCCAGGGCCAGCAGCCAGGCGGCCTCGCTTGCCAGGCGCGCGTGGTCCCCCGGCCCGGGCAGCCCCAGGACCGCCCCCAGGACGGCGAGCGCCCATAGCAGCCACAACCACCGCGCGGCGGGTCGGCGCAGCGCGGCCAGGGCCAGGCCCAGGGTGGCCAGCCCCGGGTGGAGCTGCCCGTCGATCCAGGCCCCCGGCCCCTGCCAGGTCTCGCGAGCCGGGTGTCCGAGGGCCTGGGGCCACAGCAGGTCCAGGAGCTGCCGGGGTGGCAGGCGCAGGCCCCGGCGGTTCGCCAGGTCCGAGGAGCTCGCGAGCAGGGCCTGGAAGGGCGCCCACAGCGGGGCGGACAACAGCAGGCCGGCCGCCAGCCCCACCGCCCCCGACAGGTCGCGCCGCCGCAGCAGCCACCAGCCCAGGGCGAGGGCCATGGCGTGCCCCATGGTGCCGGGGTGCCCGCCACCGACCAGGCCCAGGGTGCACAGGGCTACCAGGGGTGCCGCCAGGGTGGTGTCCGCGCCCAGCTCCAGGGACCACAGCAACCAGGGCAGCCAGGCGAAGGTCGCCGCGTGGGGGTGCAGCAGCCAAGACAGGGTGTAGGGCCCGGTGCCCGCCGCGGCCGCTGCCACCGCCGCGCCCCAGGGCCGCGCCCCCAGGCGCCGGGCGAGCAGGCCCGTGCCCAGGGCGGTCCAGGCCAGGATCCAGGCCACGCCCGCGTCCTGGGCGGCGTCCTCGGGCAGCAGCAGCCGCAGCCAGCTGACGGGAGACAGGGGCTGGCTCTGGGCGTCGGCGAGCAGGGGGGCCCCGCCGTAGAGGTCCGGGTTCCACTGCGGCAGCCGCCCCCGACGCAGCGCCTGCACCACGCGGAGCCGCAGGGGTTCGAGCTGCAAGGCCGGATCCGACAGGTGCGGGTGTCGCACCCGCCCCCCCACGGGCGGCGCCCAGGCGGCGTGGACCGTGAGGTGGTCGTCGGCGCTCACGACCCCGGATCCGAGCATGGCCCGGGGAAAGAGCAGGACCGGCAAGGCCAGCGAGAGCAGCAGCGCGGGTAGGATCCCCCGCCAGCCCCCGCGTCGCCCCCCAGCCTGGGGCCATGAACTCCGGTCCGCCATCCGCGCATCTTCCCAGAAGGTCCCCTCCTTGACGACGGGCCCCTCCCCTCCCCCGGCGCCCGCCGGGCCGATCGTCTCGGCCCAGGGGCCCCTGCTCGTCGCCGGCCGCACCTGCGGCGAGGTCGCCGTGGCCGAGCGCCTGGCGGTGCTCGTCGATGGCGAGGCCTACTTCGACGCCCTGGCCTGCAGCCTGGCGGCGGCCCAGCGCGAGGTGCTCATCGCCGGCTGGGACATCGACCCCACCACGACCCTGTGGCGCGGCCTGGACCGAGGCCCGCCGGTCGCGGAGGGACCGCCCTGGCGCCCGGGGACCCGCCTGCCGCCCCAGCTCGGCCCCCTGCTCGACGAGCTGTGCCGCCGCCGCTTGCGCCTGCGGGTCCAGCTCCTGGCCTGGGACTTCGGCACCATGTTCGCGGTCAGGCGCGGCTTCGTGCCGGTCTACCACCTGGACTGGGGCTCGCACCGCCGGGTCCGGGTCCGCCTGGACAGCGAGCACCCCTTCGGCAGCGCCGTCCACTACAAGGCCGCGACCGTCGACGACGCGGTGGCCTACGTGGGCGGCATCGACCTGGCCCGGGGCCGCTGGGACCGCCGCGGCCACGACGCCATCGACCCCCTACGCGTCGACGCGGACGGCCACAGCACGTTGCCCTGGCACGACCAGCAGGTCCTGGTCTCGGGCCCCGCCGCATGGGCCGTCGGTCGCATCGTGCGCGAGCGCTGGCAGCGCGCCACCCACAGCCGCCTGTCGCCCCCCCGGCTGCCCTCGCCCGAGGTCTGGCCGAGCCACCTGGCCCCCGACCTGCAAGGGGTCCGGGTGGGCCTGGCCCGCACCGAGCCGGCCTGGGAGGAGCGCCCCCAGCTCCAGGAGATCGAGCGGCTCTACCAGGACATCATCGGCCGGGCCCGCCGCTGCGTCTACATCGAGAACCAGTACCTGACCGCCCACAGCATCCGCACCGCCCTGGCGACCCGCCTGGCCGAGCGTGACGGCCCCGAGGTCATCATCGTCACCTCGCTGCGCTCCACCGGCCTGCTGGAGCAGGCCTCGATGGACGTAGGACGGGCCGGCTTCGTGCACGAGCTGCAAGCGGCCGATCACCACGGTCGCCTGCGGGTCCTCTCGCCCCAGACCGGCGCCGGGCAGCCGGTGAAGGTCCACTCCAAGTGCGCCGTGGTCGATGACCGCTACCTGGTGGTGGGGTCGGCCAACCTGGCCAACCGCAGCATGGGCATGGACGTGGAGCTGGACCTGTGCGTCGAGGCCTGGGGACCGGGCGAGGAGGCGGTCCGCGCCTTCCTGCCCACCCACCGCGACGGGCTGCTGGCCGAGCACCTGGCCGTGCCCATCGAGGACCTGCGCCGCCAGGTGCACGCCCGCGGCTCCCTGGGCGCCGCCATCGACGCCCTGCGCGGCGGCCCCGAGGCCCACACCCTGGTCCCCCTGGAGCTCGGCGAGCACGCGGGGGCCCTGCTGGCCGGCATGGGCGACCCCGAGCAGGCGGTAGACTTGGCCGACTGGGCCACCAAGGCCGTGCCCCCGGGCCTGCCCCGCTCGATCTTCGCCATGGCCCTGCGCGCCGGGGCCGGGCTGCTGCTCTTCGGCGCCCTGGAGGGGGCCTGGCACGGCCTGCCCGGTGACCCGGCCACCTCGACCCTCTCCCGCTACCTGGAGCCGACGGGGCTGGAGCCCCTGGCAGTGTTGGTGATGGTGGCGGCCTTGCTCGGCAGCAGCATCGTGCCCTTCCCGATGGGGGCCGTCATGGCCCTGGCTGGCTTCGCCTTCGGCGCCCGCCAGGGCTACACCCTGGCCGTGCTCGGCGGCGTCGGAGGGGCCCTGGTGGGCTGGATGGTCGGCCGGGCGCTGGGCCGCAGCCGCGTACGCGTCAGCTCCGTGCCGCGCCTGAGCGCCCTGAGCCGCCGCCTGAGCCAGGGCGGCATCCTCTCGGTGGCCGAGCTGCGGATCCTCCCCCGCCACACCTTCGCCGAGGTCAACCTGGTGGCCGGGGCCAGCGGGGTCCCCCTGCGGGACTTCCTGGTTGGCACCGCCTTGGGCGTGGCGCCCGGCGCGCTGCTGCTCACGGGGGCCGGCGCCCTGGTCGGCCACGCCATGCGCCACCCCGGGCCCCTGAGCGTGCCAGGGGCGGTGCTGGTCGTGGTCCTGGGCAGCCTGGGCCTGGTCTGGTTGTGGCGCCGCCAGGAGCTCCTGCCAGGCCGCTGATCGGGCGACCGCTTGTTGAACAAACGCTGCTTGAACCACCGCGGGATACTCCGCCGTGCACACCCCCGCGGAGGGCGTCATGGCCACCGGACGCATCACCGAGCTTGCCATCGACCTGCAACACCAGGGGATCCAGGCCGCCCGCCTGGAGGCGCTCCAGGACGAGCTGGACGCCATCGAGCAGCCCGGCATCCTGGGGCGCATGACGGCCTCGGCCCGCGCCGCGGCGGCCCGTCACTGGGGCCACGTCGTGGGCGAGCTGCAGGAGAGCCGCGAGGCCATGGCCATCGTCAGCCGGCGCCTGGGCGGCAAGGGCCCGATGAGCGAGGAGGAGGCCGACAAGGTGAAGGCTCAGCTCGGCGACCTGCTGCGCGTCGTGCCGGCGGGCCTGCTGGCCGTGGCCAACTCGGCCTTCCCCATCCCCGGCACCGGGCTGCTGACCCCCTGGCTGCTCAGCCGCCTGGGCCTGATGCCCTCCCGCTGGCGCGAGGCGCACCTGCTGGCCGAGCTGCACCAGGAGGAGGAGCGGCTGCGCGCACGCGGCCACGCCCAGGCCGCCGACCAGCTCCAGGCCCTGGCCGAGAGCCTGGAGGGCGAGGCCGACGCCCGCGAGGACGCCGCCCGCAGCGCCGCCCTGCTCACCTTCTGGGACGCCAACCGCAACGGCGTCTGGGACGAAGCCGAGCGCGCCGCCTACCGGACGGCGGTGCTCCAGCTCCGCCGCCTGCCCCCACGCGAGCGGGCCCGTCGCCAGTGGTTCGTGCGCATCGACGAGCACCTCTTCGGGCCCTGCCGCCTGACCGAGCTGCCGTCCCTGCCCCCGCAGTCCCTGGTCAGCCGCCGGGGCAAGACCGGCTGGGTGGCGCTGGACGACCTGCTGGGGCGCGAGGATCCGACCGGCGCGCACATGCCCCCGGGCGAGGCGTGACGGGCGCCTGCCCCGCCTGTGGCCGCCGCACGCCCCTGGGGCGCCCCGCCTGCATGTACTGCGGGGCCAGCCTGAGCGCGGCGCAGGCGACGCTGCCGGCCGCCGCACCCCGGGCGGCCCTGCCCGAGGACCTGGACGCACTGGTCTCCCGCGCCCTGAAGAGCGGCAATCCTGCCGAGGTCCACCGGCTCCAGGCCGCGATGGCGGAGGCCCGGCTGGCGGCCGAGCTGGTGACAGCGGCGCAGGAGGCGGCCGAGGCGGGGGCCGTCACGACGGCGCCGGAAGCACCGCCGGAAGCTCCTCCGGAGCCATCCGCACCGACGGCGCCCCTCGCGGCGGGGGAAGCAGAGGCAACCGCCCCGCCCGCGCTCGACCTGGACGCCGCCCTGGCCGAGCTGGCGCAAGAGGCCGCCGGGGCCCGGCAAGACTGGGCCGAGGGGCGGCCAGGTCCCCTGCGGGAGCGCCTGCAAGGGCTGCGCGACCGCCTGCCCGGCCTGCTGGCGGCCGTCCCCGAGGCCCCGGCGCCCGCGGGGCTGCCGCCGGTCCACAAGGCCTGGCTGCTGGTCATCGAGGGCCTGGGCACGGCCGAGCGCTGGCCCGACCTGGCCCAGGCCCTGGACATCGACGCGGCCACCGCCCGCCAGCTCGCCCTGGCGCGCCACCCCCGGGTCGCCCTGCGAGCCGACCACGGCGCCGAGCTCGAGGGTCGCGCCGCCGCCCTCCGCGCCCTGGGCCTGCGCGCCGCCGTCCTGGCGCGTCCCGAGCTCGAAGACATGCCCCCCGCCTGGCTCTTCCTGGCCCTGGAGACCCCCTGGGCCGGGCCGCAACACAGCGACTGGCGCCTGACGCCGCGCCCCTACTGGCTGGAGGACGAGGCCCCGGACCCACGCAGCCTGGGGGGCGAGGGCTGGCTGCGTCCCGCGCCCGCCTTGTGCCTGGCCGTGCCCGGCGAGGTGCAGTGGACCCACCACGCCGAGGGCCGGGACCTGGGGCGCCAGACCCACCGGCGCCATGAGGCCGGCCACGTCGTCGGCGAGGCGCAGGTCGCCGTCCTGGACCTGCACGGGCCCGCCGGCTGCGTCCGGTTCGTCGCCGGCCTGGGCGATCTGCGGGGCTGGCCGGGGACCGAGACCGCCAGCGCCACCATGGCCCTGCGCCGCCTGGTGCAGGCCCTGCCCACGCTGCTGCCCCAGGTGGTCGTGGTCGGCAGCCGCACCTGCGGCCCGGCGCGGGACCTGCCCCTGTCCGCCGAGGGGCCCAGCCGGCAGCGCCGCGTCCACCGCCTGACGGGCTGGCCGGTGTGGGAGGAGCACACCCGGCTGTGCCGGCGCCTGTACGTGCAGACGCAGCAGGCGTGAGAACGGACCGGCCGCCGACTATGGTGCAGCCGACGGAGGTCCTGTGTCCGCTCCCCGCACCCTGCTGACCCTGCTCCTGCTGCCCCTGCTCGCCGCCTGTGGCGACAAGGGCGGCAGCGCCGACACCGGCAGCCCGACCGACGCCGACGGCGACGGCTTCCCCGCGGCCGTGGACTGCGACGACGCCGACGCCACCGTCTTCCCCGGCGCGCAAGAGCGCTGCAACGAGCAGGACGACGACTGCGACGGGGTCGTGGACGAGGAGCCCGTCGACGGCCAGGCGGTCTGGCTGGACGCCGACGGCGACGGCTTCGGCGCGGCCGCCTACACCATGACGGCCTGCACGGTGCCCGCGGGCTGGGCAGACAATGACCAGGACTGCGACGATCTCACGGCGCTCTCGCACCCCGAGGCCGACGAGATCTGCGACGGCCTGGACAACGACTGCGACGGCAACGTGGACGAGAGCCCGGTGGACGCGGGCACCTGGTACATCGACGCCGACGGGGACGGCTATGGCGACCCCACCGTGCCCGTCCAGGCCTGCACGGCCCCGGACATCTACGTCACCAACGGGGACGACTGCGACGACAGCGACCCGGCCCTGAGCCCGGCCACGGTCTGGTACGGCGACGTCGACGGGGACGGCTACGGGGGCACCGAGTTCACGGCCATGGGCTGCGAGGCCCCGGCCAACCACGTCGACAACCACGCCGACTGCGACGACCGCGACGCCGCCGTGAGCCCCGACGCCGCCGAGTACTGCGACGGCATCGACAACGACTGCGATGGCGTGGTGGACGGCACCAACGCCGTGGACGGCGTGCCCTTCTACCAGGACGCCGACCGCGACGGCTACGGCCTGGCCGACGGGGAGACCATCAACGGCTGCAGCGCCCCCGACGGCTTCGCGGCCGAGGTCGGGGACTGCAACGACGCCGACGCCACGGTGAGCCCCGGCGATCTGGAGGTCTGCGGCGACGGCATCGACAACGACTGCGACGGCAACATCGACACTTGGTGTGCCCAGACCCTGGCCGACGCGGACAGCGTCATCGACGGGGTCGGGACCGGCGACTACGCCGGCTACCGACTCTCGGCCGGGGGCGACCTGGACGGGGACGGCTACGCCGACCTGGCGGTGGGCGCCTACGGGGCCTCGGCGGCCGGCTCGCTGTCGGGCAGCGTCTTCGTGAGCTCGGGCCCCATCGCGGCGGGCAGCGCGAGCCTGGCCGACGCCGGCGTCCGCATCGACGGGGCCCTGACCAATGACTACTTCGGCTCCTCGGTGCGCCTGGGGCCCGACGCCACCGGCGACGGCACCGACGACCTGATCGTCGGCGCCTGGGGGGCGGACACCACCGTGTCCAGCGTGGGCGCGGCCTACCTCTTCAGCGGTCCCCTCTCGGGCAGCCTGAGCGCGGCGGACGCCGACGCCACCCTCACCGGCGTGTCGAGCCTGGACTACATGGGCCAGTACCTCTCCATGGTGTCCGGTGACCTCACCGGGGATGGGGAAGGCGACGTGGTGGTCGGCGTAGCCGGCGACGACAGCCGGGCCTCGTCCTCGGGCCTGCTGGCGATCTACGCGGGCCCCGTCTCGGGGACCCTGGACAGCAACGACGCCGACGTGCGCATCGAGGGCTCCACCTCGGCCGTGTACCTGGGCTACTGCGCGTCTGCAGCCGACATCGACGGGGACGGCATCATGGACCTGGCCTTCGGCGGCTCGGGCCTCTCCCAGGCCTACGTGGCCCTGGGGCCGCTGTCGGGGACCCTGTCGGCGGCCGACGCCGACATCATCATCAGCGGTGACAGCTCGGACAGCACCGGCTCGAACATCAGCACGGGCGACTACGACGGGGACGGCCGGGTCGACCTGGCGGTGGGGGCCAAGTACGCCGACGCGGCCGACGGCACCGGCAACACGGGGGCCTGGCGGGTCTACTCCGGACCCCTGGGCAGCGCCCTGGGCGTGGCGGACGCGGTGTTCACGGCGACCGAGCTGACCAGCAACGAGTACCTGGGCGCCCAGTACACCCAGGTCGCCAGCGGCGACGTCGACGGTGACGGCAAGGACGACCTGTTCTTCGGCGCGCCGACCAACGACACGGCGGGCTCCACGGCGGGCATGGCCGTGCTCTTCGTCGGGCCCCTGGCCGGCACCGCGACCGTGGACGAGGCCGACATGCGCCTGATCGGCGAGGCCGCCTCGAATGCCGCTGGCTACGGCGTGGACCTGGCGGACCTGGACGGCGCCGCCGGCCTGGAGGCGGTGGTCGGCGCTCGGGGCTACGGCAGCGGCGCCGGGCGGATCTACCTGGTGTCGGGGGGCGGGCTCTGATCTTCCGGATCGAACAGTGTTCGGCTCAGCCTTCGATGTGCTGATCGGAGCGCGGCTCGAACACTGCTAGAATCCGGCGGCAGCGCGAAAGTCGGCCCGCGCCTGCAGCCGGGCCAGCACAGCGGACAGGCCCACCGTCGTCCGCATCAGCAGCACCGTGCCTTCGCCCTGGGGCATGGGCAGCCCCCAACGCAGCCCGTGGCGGGCCAGCAGCAGCTTGGTGCGCGTGGCCTCATCGACCAGGGTGGTCGTGGTGGCCCGGTCGAAGCGGTAGGGCTGGGGCTCCGTGATGGGCCGCAGCGGCAGGCGGGCGAAGGAGACCAGGGGCGGTCCCAGGGCCGGGTCCAAGGCGCCGGTCTCGTCCAGGTGCCCGCCCAGGTCCAGGCTGCGCTGGACCGCCGGCAGCAGGGCGCGTCGGGGGCGCCGGCCAAGGCGAGCTCCACCAGCGCCCGCAAGCCCGACACGACCGAGGGCTCCACGCGGGTGGTGCAGCCGTAGTCGAGCACGCCCACCTGCCCCTGGGGCAGGAAGCGGAAGTTGCCGGGGTGGGGGTCGCCATGCTGCCAGCCGTGCTCCAGCACCGAGCGCCAGGAGAAGCTCCACTGGGCCGCGCCCCAGGCGCCCTGCTCGGCCTGGGTGGCGGCCATGGCCTGCTCCCAGTCCAGGCCCCCGACCCACTCCGTGACCAACACCCGCGGCGTCGACAAGGCGGTCACCACGGCCGCCACCTTGATCTGGGGCTGCCCGGCCCAGCGGGCGCGAAAGGCCTCTTGCGCGCAGGCCTCCTGGGCGTAGTCGAGCTCCTCGGCGAAGCGGGTCGTGACGTCAGGGAACCAGGTGCTCGACGGCGGCCCGCGGCAGCACCGCCGACAAGGCGCCGACCAGGGCGCCGATGTTGTCCAGGTCGGCGTGAAGGGCCGCCGCTACGCCAGGGTACTGGACCTTGACCGCCACCTCGCGGCCATCGTGCAGCCGCCCACGGTGGACCTGGCCGATGGACGCGGCGGCGGCGGGCGCGGGCGACAGCTCGGCGAAGGCCTCGGCCACCGGTCGGCCCAGCTCGGCCTCCAGCACGGCCCTCACCTCCTCCCAGGGCAGGGGGGCCGCCCGGGCCTGGAGCCGGCCGAGGACCTCGGCCCACACCTCGCGCTGGCCCTCGGGTAGCACATCGTCGAGCACGCTCAGGATCTGGCCGACCTTCTGCGGCAGGCCCTTCATCTCGCCCAGCACCTTGACCATGCGCTCGGCGGCCTGCCGGTGGGCGGCCTCGCTGCCCCGCCGCGCCAGGCCGGACGCAGCATCGCCGGCCAGACCAACGGCCATGCCCCCCAGCCGGACCACCCGGGACCATCGACCCGAGCGGATGGGCATGGAACCTCCTGTGGGAACCTAGCCCGGGGGTGCTGCGACTCCCAGCGCGGCTCCCAGCGCCGCTCCTGGGGCCCCAAGACCAGGGCGCCGCCCCGGCACTTCGCACCCGATTCTGCCCCCTTCGCTTGTTCTTGCGCGATCGGGTGAATATGGGTAGCGCGCGGTCCGGCAGCGGAGCCGCGCCGCCTCCGGGTGGCCGCCCCCGCGCCAGGACCGAGACCGCTCACACGAGCACCTCGCGACGCACCTGGGCGATCCCCGTCCCGGTGCACAGCGAGAACCTTCGGGCCCGGCGCGACGCGTCCTCGGCCCTCCCCTCACCGGGTTCCTGGCGCGCCGCGCGCGCCCGGACTGTCCCGGTGGTCGGCCCCCGAGCTTGTCTCGAACCGGGGCCCGCTACCAGCTCTCCCCCGCTCTGGCGGGGACGTGCATCGACAGCCCAGGCCGACCGGACTGCACGCCCGGGACCCACGGAGACACTTCGTGGAACCCAATCTGTGCGTCCTCATGGACTTCGAGAACATCGCCGCCGGCGCCGAGAAGGAAGGCCACGGCCGCTTCGACGTGCTGGCCGTCATGACCCGGCTCAAGGAGAAGGGCCGGATCCTCATCGCCCGCAGCTACGGCGACTGGGGCCGCTTCGCCAAGTACAAGCAGGCGATGCTGGAGCACTCCATCCAGTCCGTGGAGCTGACCAGCTACCGCGGGCAGGAGAAGAACCGGGCCGACATCGCCCTGGCGGTCGACGCCATGGAGCTGGCCTTCCGCCGCGACTACATCGACACCTTCGTGCTGCTCTCCGGGGACAGTGACTTCACCCCCCTGGTCATGCGCCTGCGCGAGCTGAACCGTCGCGTCATCGGCATCGGCACCCGTCGCAGCAGCAGCCGCCTGCTGGTCGAGAGCTGTGACGAGTTCATCTTCTACGAGTCGATCATCCGCGGCCGCGCCGCCAAGCCGGTCAAGCGCGCCGAGCCGACCAGCGACGCCGTCGAGAGCCTGGCCAGGGACGAGGCCCTGACCATGCTGGTCGGGACCATCGAGGGCCTGCAGAAGGACGAAGCCGGACCGCTCCTGGCCGGCCGGGTCAAGCAGTCGCTGCTGCGCAAGGCGCCGACCTTCGACGAGAGCGAGTACGGCTACGCCGGCTTCGCCCGCTTCCTGGAGGTCGCCCGCGACCACGGGCTGGTGGTGCTGTCCCAGGACGATCGGGCCGGCGGCTACCGGGTCGATCTGCCCGGCGACAACGCCCAGCCCGAGGCTTCCGAGCCCGAGGACATCGACGAGGGACCGGCCCTGCCCGGGGAAGCCGGCCGCCTGCGCGAGGTCCTGGTCCGCGCCGGTGTCGATCCCCTGGACGCCATGCGCCGCCACGTCGCGGTGCACGAGTTCGTGGACCACGTCAGCGACCGGGCCCGCAAGAAGAAGCGGAACACGCTCATCTACACCGTGGGCGACGTGGCTCGCCGCTGCCGCCAGACCGACCCCGCCGTGCGCCCCAGCCAGGTCCGCAGCGTGCTGCAGGCCATCTACAACGCTGGCGAGCTGATCCATGCGGACGGCAACCCGATCCGTCGGGAGTCGGCCCCCTTCAGCCTGCGCGGCGACGGCGAGGAGATCCTGCGGGTGCTGCGCGGCTACTACGTCCGCCAGCTGCTCGAGTCCGGCGAGAAGCTGAGCCAGTCCCGCCCCCTGTCGATCCTGCTGTGGGGCGACGAGGACCACGCCACCGCCTCCGAGGAGCTGGTCGCCTGGGCCTCGCACGAGCTGGCTGAGGCCATGGCCACCGTCCACACGGACGAGGCGGCCGAGGGTCGCCGCCGCGAGGAAGGCGAGAGCCGCCCCCGCCGCGACCGTGAGGAGGGTGAAGTGCGCCCCCGCCGCGACCGTGAGGAGGGTGAAGCCCGCCCCCGCCGCGACCGTGAGGAGCGGGATGGCGAGCGCCGTCCGGCCGGCCGCAGCGAGGCCCGCAGCGAGGCCCGCAGCGGCGAGGGACCGCCCCCGGTCACTTCGATGATCCCGGACGCCGAAGGCGAAGCAGGCACCGAGGAAGGCGAGGCCGCAAGCCGGCGTCGGCGGCGGCGGCGGCGGCGGCGGAGCCCGGGCGAGGCCCGCGCCGAGGGTGTCGATGGTGTGGAGGGCATCGACGAGGAGCTGAGCGAGGAGACCGCCGCCGAGGCGCCGGTCGCCGCGGTTCCTGTCGAGGAGAGCCCCGTCGAGGAGAGCCCCGTCGTGGAGAGCCCCGTCGAGGAGAGCCCCGCACCCAAGAAGACGGCCGCCAAGAAGACCGCCACCAAGAAGCCGGCGGCCAAGAAGGCCACCACCAAGAAGGTCAGCACCGAGAAGGCCGCCGCGCCCGCCGAGGATGAGCAGGCCGAGGGTGAGCAGGCCGAGGGTGAGCAGGCCGAGGGCGAGGCGCCGACCCCGGGCCGCCGCACGACGACCCGCAAGAAGGTGAGCCCGACCGACACGGCCGAGTAGCCGACACCTGGTCCCCGGCGCGAGCCGGGGGGCGGGGCAGGGTTCGTCCCTCCCCTCCCCTCGGCTCGCTGCCGTTGCGGCCTTCCAGTCCCGCCCTTCAGCTCACGACGACCTGGCGCACGCTGCGAATGGCGCCGGGCTCGCCGGTGACGGATGCGGTCCACTCGATGAGGCCGCGGATCTGCGCCTCGTCCAGGGGGCGATCCAAGGCCGCCAGGTCGTAGGCCATGCCGAGGTGGTCGAAGTCGCGGTGCTGCGAGGACAGGTTGCTCGCCCCTGCGTCGAAGATCGCCTCGTCGATGGCCCGCTTGGTGCCGCGGGTGTTGACGTGGGAGACGCAGAGCAGCGCCTGCCCGACCTTGCCGTTGTCCATCAAGGAGAGCTGGGTGCGCGGGCTGTAAACGCAGTCGCGCACGCTGCCGAAGCGCGAGAAGGCGCCGAAGGTCTCGGCGACGCGCCGTGCGATGCGCGGCTGGGCTTCCAGGGTGGAGGCGCCGATGTGGGGCGTCACGGCGACCCGGGGCTCGTCAGCGTAGGGGTTGGGCCAGGCCTCGTCAGGGCCGCAAGGCTCCTTGGGGTAGACATCGACGGCCGCCCGCCGGATGGCGCGGGAGCGCACGGCGCTCAGCAGCGAGTCCGGCGTGTGCAGGAAGCCGCGGGCCAGGTTCAGGAAGATGCGGGGCGAGTCGGGCGGCAGATCGGCGCCGAGCAGCTCCATCACGCCGCCGTCCAAGATCCCCGTGTTGGAGCGCCGCTCCACGTCGGTGGCCGACAGGTGGGCGGTGACGTAGTCGCTGCCCCGGAACAGGTCCTCGATGGTCGGCGCGAAGGTCCAGCCCAGCTCCTGCCCCAGCTCCACCGCCACCTCGCGGGAGTCGTGAAAGCGGATCTTCATGCCGAGGGCCTGGCAGCTCCGGGCGACGGCCCGACCGATGTTGCCCAGGCCCAGGATGCCCAGGGTCTTGCCCTGGATCTCGTAGCGCTCGGTCGTGCCCTTGTCCCAGCCGCCGGCCCGGCACTCGCGGTCGGTCTCGTACAGCCGCCGGGACAAGGCGATGAGGTGGGCGATGACCAGCTCGACGACGCTGCGGCCGTTGGAGACGGGATCGTTGAAGACCATGATCCCGTGGTCGGCGCAGGCCTGCTTGTCGACGCTGTCGTCCCCGATGCAGCACAGCTGCACGGCCACCAGGTCGGGGCAGGCCTGCACCAGCTCACGGGTGACGGGCACACGCGAGCGCTTGAAGAGCACCTGGGCCCGCGTCTGCTGCAGGGCAGCCCGCAGGGTGTCGCGGTCCGGCGCGTCCGGCAGGCGCGTGGCGACCATGCCCTGCTGGGTCAGCAGGCGGTCGAGGGCGGTGTGGGGGTTCTCGACGATGAGGGCACGCGTCAAGGGGCCCATGAGCACGCGGGTCGGGAGATCGGGCACGGGGCCTCCGGGGACGGGATGTGGGTCCTGGTATCCCGCCACCCCGCCACCCTGGGCCCCGAGGGCCGACCGCGCCCGGCGGCCCGCCTCAGAAGGCGACCGAGGCCCCGGCGCCCAGGCCGCCAATGGCCTGGTCGTCGCCCAGGTTGAAGCGGATGTACTGGCCGAAGACCTGGAAGCGCCCCAGCTCCGCGCCGAGCCGCCACTCGTTCTCGGTCAGGCGGGACTCCAAGGGGCCCCGGAAGCCATCGGCGTGGCGGTAGCGTCCGCGGACCGGACCGACGTTGAGGCCCAGGCCCAGCTCGAAGCCGGCGGTCGGATCGATGGTGTTCATGCCGATGGGGGCCCAGGAGCCCGTGGTGCCCAGGAACAGGCCCAGGGTGAAGTCCAGGGTCTTGCTGGCGCCGAGCAGGTCCAGGCCGACGGTGCCGCGCCCGATCCAGTGCCCGCCCACGGCGCCCCGCCCCTCGGCGACGACGAAGGTGGCACGCGTGGGGTGCAGGCGCGCGCCCAGGCCCACCGCGGGGCCCTCGCCCACCACCTGTTGGCCGTAGGCCTCGACGGTCAGGCCGATGTCGGTGCCCCCGCCCTGGCTGCCCCCGCCCTGGCTGCCGCCGCCTTGGCTGTCCCCGCCTTGGCTGTCATCGGCGCGGGCCGCGGGGGCCAGGAGGAGGGTGACCGGGAGCAGGGCGACGAGGGGGGCGAGCATGGCGTTCTCCTTGCGGGCCCAGGCAGCATGGGCACCGTCCTCGCTTGAGACACCAGCTCCTGGAGAAAGCGCTACCGCAGTGCAACCGAGGGCCGCAACCGAGGGCCGCAACCGAGGGCCGCAACCGAGGGCCGCAACCGAGGGCCGCAACCGAGGGCCGCAACCGCCTCACTTGACCGTCAGGGCGCCCGCCTCGGAGGGCGCGTAGCCGTCGGCGCTCCCCGCACCTCCGCAGCCGTTGCCATCGGCCTCGGCCAGGTCGCAGTACAGCCAGCTCACGCCGCCGTCGGCGCTGGCCCGACCGGCGTCGTCGTAGGCCCCGGCCACGCCCGGCAGGGTGAAGGTGCCGACGTACTCGTCATTGGCCCGGTCCCCGGGGACCAGGCCGTCCTTGTCCGATGACCAGGCCGCCGTGGTCCAGGTCCAGGCGCCCGCTGCCGGGTCGCTGCCGTCCGCGCCGACGCCGACCTGGACCTGCAGGCCGCTGCCGGCCCCCTTGCCCTCGGTGACGCCGGGCTCGTAGACCCACAAGTAGACCGGCTCCGAGCTCTCTCCGGCCACGCCGGTCTGGCCACAGGGCCACTGCAGGTGACAGTAGTCCACGGTCGCCGCAGCCCCCCCGTCGCCGGTGCCCCCGTCGCCGGTGCCGGTGTCTGCAGTGCCCCCGCCGCCGTCGCTGGTCGTGCCCCCGCCGTCACTGGTCGTGCCCCCGCCGTCACTGGTCGTGCCCCCGCCGTCCCCGCTCGTGCCGCCGCCATCCCCGCTTCCACTGTCGTCGCTCAGGACGGGGCGAAAGGTGCCGTCGCAGGCCGACAGGGTGCCCACGGCGCAGAGCACCAACACGGCAGGGACCAGGGCGAGCACAGAACGCGGCAGCAGGGCAGACATCTCGACCTCCACAAGGACCGTGCCGCGCCGCCCCTCAGGCGTCGACGACCGGTCCGTCCGCCAGGCGCACGCCAGTGCCCGGCTCGAAGCGGTAGCAGCGCTGGAGCGTCACGCGGGCCGGCCCGGGCTCGGGGGGCACGCCCTCGACCCGCGCCACCAGGGCCTCGCCGTCGAGGTCCAGGTGCACGTAGCTCTCGAAGCCCATGGTCTCGACGACCGCGATCCGCGCCGGGCGGCCCTGGATCCCCAGGATGACCTGGTGGGGCCGGACTCCGACGGTGACCCCCTGCTCGATGCGCTCCAGGAAGGACATGGCCGGCGCGCCGATGAAGCTCGCGACGAAGCGGTTGGCCGGCTCCTCGTAGAGCTCCCGAGGCGTGCCCACCTGCTGCAGCCGCCCGCCGTCGAGGACGGCGATGCGGTCGGCCAGGGTCATGGCCTCGACCTGGTCGTGGGTGACGTAGACCATGGTGGTCCCGAGCTCGACGTGCAGGCGCTTGAGCTCGACCCGGAGCTGGGTGCGCAGGCGCGCGTCCAGGTTCGACAGCGGCTCGTCGAAGAGGAAGACGCGGGGGCGGCGCACGATGGCGCGGCCCATGGCGACCCGCTGGCGCTGCCCGCCCGACAGCTCGCGCGGAAAGCGGTCGAGCAGGGGGCCCAGGTCCAGCATGCGCGTGGCCTCGGCCACGGCGGCGTCGACCTCTGCGGCGGGGCGCTTCTGGATCGTCAGGGCAAAGGCCATGTTCTGCCGCACGGTCATGTGCGGGTACAAGGCATAGCTCTGGAAGACCATGGCCACGTCGCGGTCCCGGGGCGGCAGCCCGTCCACGCGCCGCTCGCCGATGTGCAGCTCGCCCCCCGTCAGCTCCTCGAGGCCGGCGATGCACCGCAGCAGGGTGCTCTTTCCGCAGCCCGAGGGCCCCACCAGGACCAGGAACTCGCCGTCCTGGACCTCGAGATCGATGCGATGCAGCACCGGCACGGTGCCGTAGCGCTTGTGGACGCCGCGAAAGCTGAGGGAAGCCATGGCCGGCGACCTTAACAGCGGCGGTCCCGCTCAGGCGTCCAGTTGGCGCCGACGCCGCACCTCGTCCAGTAGCCCGTTGCGCTTCAGCAGCTTGTTGAGGGCCGGGGGGTTCATGCCCAGCTCGTCGGCGGCCGGCTTCTGGACCCAGCGGTGGCGCCGCAGGACCGAGAGCACGTGGCGCAGCATGGCGTGGTCCAGGTTGGCCGCACCCCCCTCGGAGCTGGCTTGCAAGGCGGGGGCCTGCTCCTCGGTCAGGCGCAGCGCCCCCAGGTCGTCCACCCGGAGCTGGCGGCTCTTGCTGAGGGCCATGTGCGCGGCGCGCTCGGCGAAGGCGTCCAGCTCGCGCAAGTTGCCGGGCCAGGGAGCGTTGGTCACCCGGTACAAGGCGCCGGTCTCGAAGAGCTCCTCGGGTGTGGCCGCCTCCTTGTCGGCCAGCATGCGGGCCAGGTACTGGTAGACGACCTCGGCCCCCCGCTCGCCCAGGGGCGGCAGGTGCACGTGGATCCGGCTCATGCGGAACCAGAGGTCCTGGCGGAAGACGTCGAAGGCCTGTGCGCCGCTGACGTCCTGGTTGGTGCCCAGCAGCACGTGCAGGGGGCGTCGCAGCCGGTCGGCCGAGGCGGTCAGGCCGCCAAAGGAGCGCGGCAGGTCCAAGAGCGGCAGGAGGATCTGCTGGCCGTCCTCCCCCAGGTTCTGGATCTCGTCCAGAAACAGGGCCTTGCGCTCGCGCAGGCAGCGATCGATGGCGCCCTCGCGGTCCGCCGCGCCGGTGAACTCGCCGCGCCGGCTGCCCTTGAGCTGGGTGATCAGCATCTGCGGGTCGCTCTTGCGCAGGACGACGACCTCGACGCCGGCCAGGCCCAGCACCTCGGTGGCCAGGCGGTGCGCCAGCACGGACTTGCCGGCCCCGGTCGGACCGGTGATCAGCACATTGGCCTCGGTGGCCCCCGGCAGCATGCCGATGGCGTCCCGCATGGCGTGCAGGTGGCCCTCGTCGGCCAGCAGCACGCCCAGGATGTCCGTCGGCTCCGCCATCTCGTGGGGGCCTTCGCTGCGCATCATCGGGATCATCCGGCCGACGGCCCCGGCCAGCCGCTTGAGGAGCGCGACGTCGTCCTCGTCGAAGCGGTTGACCCGGTACAGGTCGTCGACGTACAGCGCGCCGATGGCCCGGTCGCCGCGAGGGATGGCGACCGCCAGCAGGCTCTTGAGCTCGAAGGTCTGGACCGTCTGGCTGCTCTCCCGGAGCTGCGGGTCGGCGAAGGCGTCGCCGGAGATCCACACATCGTCGGGCCGGGTGATGCGCTGCATGACCTCGCGGCCGATGCCGGCGGCCTGGACCCCGGACAGCTCCGAGTAGCCGAGCTGGTGCCCCAGGCCGGGCATGCGCAGCATGATGAGGACCCGGTGGGCGCCCAGCGCCTCGCGCACCAGGCGGGCGAGGGCCTCGGGGAAGGCGCGGGGCTCGTGCATGGCCTCGGTGAGGGCCACGATGCCGTCCAAGTTGGCGCCAGGGCCGTCGAGCATGCGCTCGCGCAGCCGGATGGCCCGGGCGGCCAGGGGACCGCGCAGGTACCGCGCCGCTCGCCCCAGGGCCTCCCGCCGCTCGGGGAAGGTGCGGGGGTCCAGGTCCTCGCCGGCCCAGGCCAGCAGGACCTCGCCGGCGACCATCTCCATGCCTTGATGCTGCTCGTCGCCCAGGGCCGAAGCCGCGTCGGCCAGGTGGCGGCGGCCCAGCGCCAGGTGGGCCCGGCCCCGCAGGGACTCTGCCAGGGCGCGGAAGGCCACCTCGCCAGCGTCGCCCTGGGCGTTCTCGAGCACCGCGAGGACCTCCTCGGGGCGCCCCAGCTCGAGCAGGGACCAGGCCAGCAGGTGCAGGCGCTGCTGGCGGGCCTCGGTCGAAGTGTTCTCGGTGGTGACCTCGACCAGCAGGGCGTGGGCCGGCTCGGCCTCGCTGCGCAGCAGGTGCCACCAGGCCCGGTTCAGGCCGCGGCGCAGCGTGATCTCGGGCCAGCTCATGCCCGCCGTGGCGCGATCGAACTCGTCCAGCCAGACCTCAGCGTCAGGCAGGCGCCCGGCCCGCATGTCCAGGCGCGCCAGGTTGTAGAAGATCTGGGCCCGCAGGGCCTGGTCTTCGGAGCGTGAGGCGATGACCAGCGCGTCGTCGAGCAGGCGGCGGGCCTCGCGGATGCGCCCCATGGCGATGAGCACATTGGCGACGTTGAGGCGGCTGCCGGCTGCCGGCCGCAAGGTGCCTACCTCGTCGGAGAGGCGCACCTGGACCTGGCGCAACGCCAGGGCCCCCTCCAGGTCGCCCTGCACGAAGGCGACCTCGGCCAGGCGGCCGATGACCGTGACCCGGTCGGGGGCCGAGATGTCGGTGCGGCGCGTCCAGGCCAGGAGGCGGTCCTGGCCCTCGACGGGCAGGCCGCGGCGCGCCCGCTCCAGGATGAGGAAGCTCTCGACCAGCACGGGCTCGAGATCCTGGACCCGCGGGTAGGCCTCCCGGACCTTCTCCAGGGCCCGCTCCACCTCGTCCAGGTCGCCGGCCGCGAGGGCCGCCTGGGCGTGCTCGTACCAGGCCAGGCCCGGCGGGCGCGGCAGGGCGAGCAGCGCCTGGAGCAGGACCTGGGCCTCTTCGGTGCGGCCCGTGCGGCGCAGGGCCTGGACCCGGACCACCCGGTCATCGGGGCCCTCCTCCACGAGCTGGTCGAGGGCGTCCACGGCGCCGGCGAAGTCACTCATCGACAGCCGCACTCGGGCCAGCAGGGACCAGGCGCGGGGGTCGCCAGCCGCGATCTGGCGGCGCGCCACCTCGCCCACGCCGTCCAGGGCCACCGAGGGGATGTCACGGCCCGGCGGGGCCAAGCGCTCCAAGTCGACCGGCCGCCCCAGGCGCGAGGCCAGCACGGCCTCCCAGACCGACTCCAGCTCCATGCCGGTAGAGTCCAGCAGGGCGGCCAGGCAGGACCGCAGCTCGGGGTCCGCTGGTAGCTCCCCCTCGACCCGGGCCAGGAAGACCCGCCCATCCGCGGCGCGGCGCAGCAGGCCGGCCTCCTCCAGGGCAGGCACCGCCTCCTGCACCACCGCGGGCAGCTTGCGCAGCACCTGCGGCGGGATGCCATCGGGCAGGCCCTGAAGCGCCGCCAGGGCCGCCTTGCAGGCCGGCTGGTCCTGGGGCAGGACCAGGGGCTCCGGTGACAGCGAGCGGATCACCGCGCCCGGCCAGCCACCGGTGCGCGCCAGGGTCGCCGGCAGCCGCACCGACAGGGCCTGCTGGTAGAAGTGGCCGATCGAGGCCACCTCCAGGCCGCTCATGGGTGGGATCTCCACCACGGCGCGGCCCGGCAGGGGGCCCCGGCCGATCCACACTACGGCCCGGCCGCCCCGCACCAGGGCGGCGGCCAGGTCGTCGAGCACCGCCAGGCGCTGGGCCGGCTGGACCTCGCGGCGGCCCATGATCACGATGCCCAGGTCGGGGTCGGGGCGGGACAGGGCAGCGCGGGCCTGCTTCGCCCAGCCCTCGTGGTCAGGGTGTGTGGGCAAGGCCGGGTCGATCTGGGCCGCCAGGCGACCCAGGGCCAGGCGCGGGTCCACCTGCTCCGACAGGTCCAACACGCGGTAGCTGCCCTGGAGCAGCACCTGCGAGAGCAAGCGGCGGCGCCCCGCGCCTTCGGGGCCGATCACCAGCACCTCGCCACGGCGCGCGAGGGCCTTGCGCAGCTCCCGCAGGCTGTCCGACCGGCCCACGAAGGGGGGCTCGCCTCGGGGCAGCGGCACCGGGATCCCCAGGGCCTGCAAGGCCGTGTCGACCTCGGTCATACTGCGCGGGCGGTCCACCGGGCTGCGGGCGAGCATGGCCTCGACCAGGCGGGCCAGCTCCCGGTCCGCCTGGGGCCAGCAGGCGCGCAGCGGGACCAGGTCCCCTGCCAGCACCGACCGGCGCAGCTCGCTGCCGGTCGCGGCCCCGAAGGGGCGAGCCCCCCCCGCCAGCTCGTAGAGCAAGGCCCCCAGGCTGTAGATGTCCGCCTGGACCCCCGCCGCGTGCCCCTCTATGACCTCTGGCGCCGCGAAGCCCAGGGTGCCGCCCGCCTGGCCGGCGCCGGTCCCGATGGGCCGCGCGGTGCCCAGGTCGAGGACCTGGACCCCGGCGTCCGTCCACAGGACATTGCTCGGCTTGAGATCGAGGTGGAGCAGGCCGCAGCGGTGCAGGTAGGACACCGCCTCGACCAGGCTGCCAAAGGCGGCAAGGCGCTCGGCTAGCGGGCGGTCGCGTTGGGCGCGGCCCAGCGGCAGGCCGTCGACCCACAGGGTGGCAAAGCCCGTGACCGTTGTGCTGTGTTCGACGCTCTCGTCCGCTGCCAGATTGTCCTGGAAGCGATCGACCAGGCGGACCAGGGAGGGGTGCCCGAGCTGGCCCAGGCGCGCCGCCTCGGCCTCTACCTCCGCGGCGTCCGGGGTCCCGGCCGGCGCCAGCTTGAGCACCACCGTCCGTGCCAGGAGCAGGTCCTGGGCCACCTGGGTCGTCCGCCCGGCGCGCTCGGCCAGGGTCGACAGCTGCCGGTACCGTCTGCCGAGGGCAGGCATGGATGCTCCGGGAGGAGGAAGGAACCGGCTCGCCGTGTTGCCGGGAGGCAAGGCTTTCCCTGCCTGGATTTCCTTTCGGAAATCGTACCTCATCAACCCCGATCCGCGCCAGCCTGCGATTCTCCCGCTGCGACCGGACTCGCAGCGATCCGGGCCCTCGCCCGCCGATCCTGGCACGCCCCTTGCGCAAAGGATGCCCGTCCACACCGGAGGCATCTTCCCAATGAAACCTTCTCTCCAAGTCGTCGGCGCTCTGGCCCTGACTGGCCTGGCCACCGTCTCCCTGCCCGCCCACGCCTGGGACTGGGGCACCGAGAAGCTCACCCGTCAGTGGCGCCAGGCCACCATCGACTGGGCCCAGGAGATCGCCCAGACGCAGCTGGGTCAGACCTACAGCGACAGCGAGATCGTCCAGGGCTTCGCGCCGCCGCCCCGCGAGGACTGGTGCATCGAGGCCCCCAACCCGACCCAGCTCGACTGCCAGGTGCTCAACAGCCGCATCAACAACTGGCTGCACGACTTCCTGGCGATCCCGGCGCAGCAGTCTCTGCCGCCCAGTCTGCCGGCCTGGCCCGCCGAGTGCTCTTCCATTTGCAGTTCTTAGTCGCCGCGCCCCCTCGGGACGGGTCCGAGCCCGCCCGGCCATGAAAGACGCGCCGGTGCGCCGTCGTTCCGAGGGGGCTTCATCTACCCTGCCTCAACACCCACCCCTCTACTTCTGATATTTCAAGCCTTTAACCGGCACTTGTCGCCGCCTTGACACGATACGGACACCGACCTCGCGAGGGGTCGGCGTCCTTGTCTTGCGCGGGCCCGCCGAGGTCCATGGCTCGTCGTCTAAGGCTCGTCGCGGCGCCCCTCGGGGCCGATCCGCGCACGGAAGCGCCGACGGTGCTGCAGGGTGGTGGGCTCGACCTCGACGACGCAGTCCGGGCCCTCGGCCACGATGTCCACGTCGTAGCCGGCCAGGACCGGCGCCAGGTCCGGCGCCACCTCGGTCCAGCTCCGGCAGCTGCCATCGGGACTGTGCGCCCGCCGGGCCAGCTGGCGCCCCAGGCCGACCATCGCCTGCGCCTCGGCCTGGTCGGCGGCCTGGCGGGCCCGGTCCATGGCGGCGTCCCGCTCCTGCGGTGTCACGACGCCCGAGACCAGGCGCAGGCTGCGGTCCAGCTCGGTCGGCAGGCGGTCGGTCGGCACCACGGCCACGGCCGCCGGGACGTTGACCCGAAGCTGGCCGGTCTCCCCTTGCAGGGCCGGCTCCACGGGAAAGGTGAGCACGATGTCGGGACCCTGGTCCTCGCGATCGGCCTCCACCAGCCCACCGGTCCACCAGGTCGCGTCGTAGACCGCCACCAGGGGGGCGGCCTGCTCACGCAGGACCACCTCACCGACCAGCCCGCCCTGGTCGTCCAGCAGGCGGAAGGTGCCCTGCTCCCAGGCCGTCGCCGCCTGGGCCAGGGATGCGGTGGAGGCCTGTCGGGCCTGGTCCAGCTCGGCGGCGGCGACCGGTCCCGCGCCGCGTTCCAGGCGGACCTCCAGCTCACCGCGGCGCGCGCCCAGGGGCAACATCGCCTCGTTGCCCTGCAGGCGCATGGCCGCCTGCCCCTCGCCCAGGGCGGTCTGGATGGGGAAGTGCAGCCAGACCAGCCCGGGCTCCTCCTCCACCGCCTCGGCCGGGACCTCGCCCGCCGTGGCCAGGGTGGCGCCGTAGAGCTGCACGCGCACGGCGCCGTCCTGGCAGCCGCCGCCGCGGGTGGCCTGGACCTGGCCCAGGGTGTCGGGGCCCCGCAAGGTCCAGGTGCCGTCCAGGGGGCCGGGCGTGCCCCCACAGGCCCCGAGGGTCAACAACAGGAACAGCGCGGGCAGGCCCAGGCGGCGCGCGCCCCAGGCGGCCCGCGGGGGAGCGGGCCGGGGGACAGGCCGGAGCACACTGCGTGGACGGGGCGCCATGCCCGGCAGGGTAGCGCCCGCGAGACCCCGCTGCCCCCCGGTTGCCCTGCTATACTGGCCCGGCCCCTGGAGGTCCGATGCCCAATGTGTCTCGGGTCGGCGACCTGGCCTTCGTCCCCGCCGACGCCCACGGCTGCCCCGCCTGCCCCCACCCCTGCACCGGGCCCGGCATCAGCGGCTCTCCCAACGTGCTGGTCAACGGCAGCGCGGTGCTACGCATCGGCGATCCCGGCGTCCACGTCGCCTGCTGCGGTCCCAACATGTGGCTCGTGGCCACGGGCAGCACCTCGGTGACCTTCAACGACCAGGCAGCGGCCCGCCTGGGCGACATCACGGCGCACTGCGGCGGCGTCGGCGCGCTGATCATGGGCTCCGCCAATGTGATCGTGGGTGGCTGAGGCCTCCTTCCTGGTCTGCCCTGCCTGTCGGCGAATCGAAGACGGCCGCCTGGTGAGCCACCCGCTGGAGCGAGGCCCGCTGGGGCTGCGCTGTCCTGGTTGTGGCGCCGACCACCCGGTCATCGACGAGATCCCGCTGGTCCTGCGCGACCTCGACGCCTGGCTGGCGGAGGAGGCCCCGACCCTGCTGTGCCGGCAGGACCTGCCTGCGCCCCTGCTGGCCCGGCTGGCTTGGGGCGCAGGCGGCACGCTCTGGCGCGACCAACAGCGCCTGGCCATCTACCACCACAGCCCCGACGGTCCGCTGCACGCCTGGCTGCGGCAGGTCCTGGTGGGCCTGACGGGGGCCCTGCTGGAGCTGGGCTGCGGCACGGGGCACCACGGGGACCGCCGCGTCATCGGGCTCGACCTGCACTGGGGCTCGCTGCGACAGCACCCCGGCCCCCGGGTCCTGGCCGACGCCCTGGACCCGCCCTTCCCCGGCGCCAGCTTCGACGCCGTGTTGGCGATCAACCTCCTGGACTCCTGCCGCGATCCCTCCCTGCTCCTCCAGCAGGCCGACGCCCTGCTCGCACCGGGCGGGACGCTGGTGTTGGCGAGTCCCTTCCACTGGCAAGAAGCCGTCACGCCCCGGACCCGCTGGATGCAGCCAGAGCAGGTCGACGCCTTCCTGCACGCCCGGGGCTACCGCCTGGAGCGCGGCGAGGCGGACTGGACCCTGGCGCTGGACGAGCGGACCTCGACGACGCATCGCTGCGCCACCTGGATCGCGCGTCGGGATCGTTGACCCCGCCGACCCGGGGCCCCTATACTCCCGAGTCACACCCCGTCGTCTCGTCACCTGGCCAGGGGCCTCGGCCCACAGGGGCGGTGCGACGCCGCAGGAGGCTGAGCATGCCGCGGGTCGTTGATCGCCAAGGTCGCCCGGTCTCGGGCCAGATGCCCGGCCTCGTAGAGGCCATCGTCACGGACAACGTCGACCCGAACCAGCTGGGTCGGGTGCGGGTCAAGTTCCCGACCTTGCCGGACATGCCCCAGAGCTTCTGGGCCCGCCTGGTCATGCCCATGGCCGGCCGGGAGCGCGGCTGGATGACCATCCCCGAGGTGGACGACGAGGTCCTGGTCGGCTTCGTCAACGGGGACATCAACCACGCCCTGGTCCTGGGTGCGCTGTTCAACGGCAAGGACACGCCGCCCTACGCGAATGAAGACGGCGCCAACAACCTGCGCGTCTTCCAGAGCCGCTCGGGCCACCGCCTGACCTTCGACGACACCAGCGGCGCCGAGCGCGTCGAGCTGATCCTCCACAACCAGGAGATCAAGGTCGTCTGGGACTCGGCCAACAAGGAGCTGTCGGTCTACAGCGGCAAGGACATCGTCGTAGAGGCCAAGGAGTCCATCTCCTACAAGTGCAAGGACTTCATGTTGGAGGCCAGCAACTCCATCAACGTGAAGGCCGGCCAGACCATGGACATCACGACCGGGACCAGCTGCTCCGTCAACGGCGGCGCGCAGCTCATCCTGACCTCGGCACAGACCAGCATCAACTGAGGGGGCCGACATGCTCAACGGCGCAGTCGTCGGCATCGTCATCGACAACGTGGACCCCGACAAGATGCACCGGGTCAAGGTGCAGTTCCCCGTCGACTCGGGGGACGGCCTGGACAGCTCCTGGTGCCGGATGATGAGCCCCATGGCCGGCAAGGACCGGGGCCTGGTGATCCTGCCGGACATCGGGACCGAGGTCGTCCTGATGTTCGCCTACCGGACGCTGTCCCCCTACATCATGGGCGCGGTCTACAACGGCTCGGACGACAAGCCCGAGCCCTACCACAACGATGACGCAAACGACGACAAGCGCGTCTTCTGGTCCCGCAACGACCACATGGTGATCTTCGACGACACCGCGGGCGCCGAGCGTGTGGACTTCGGGGCCCAGGCCGGCGGCCGCCTGGACGTGACCAGCGCCCCCATCTACCACACCCTCGAGTCGGCCAAGATGGTGATCTCCGAGTACTGCGGCGGGAACACCAAGCTCGAAGCCAAGAACACCCTGTCGGTCAAGTGCAAGGACTTCACGCTCGATGCCTCGCAGACCGTGAAGCTGGACGCCAAGGTCAAGGCGGCCTTCGCCGCCGGGCAGAAGGCCTCGATCACCAGCTCCGGAAACCAGGTCTACCAGGCGGCCCAGGTCGCGGTGAACCCGGGCTCGCCCCCACCTCCTCCCGATCCGCCCCTGGCCCTGCCGGCGCACTCGCACCCGCCTACCAAGTAGGGCCGCGAGCCGCCGCCGTGCTAGGGGGGAGCCCAGTCCCCCCTGGTGCGGAGTGACCATGGCCACGCGCCCGTCTGAGCCTCTCCTCGAGCTGCTGCGCAAGGTGTCCCGCGAGCGCGGCATGAACACGGCAAGCCTGGCGCGCTCCGCTAGCCTGGACCGGACGCACCTGAAGCACGTCCTGGCAGGCTCAGAGCCCCTGACCGTCGACGAGCTGATCGCCTTGTCCCAGGTCCTGCAGCTGGGCCCGGCCGAGCTGGGCCAGGTCTCGTCCGCCGCAGCCGACGTGGCCGAAGCGGCGGTGGCCTCGGATGAGGCATCGGACGAGGCCGTCGGGGAAGGGGACGTCGGGGAAGGGGACGTCGACTACGACGGAGACGAAGACGAGGACAATGACGAGGACAATGACATCGGGGTCGCGTCGCCGCGCAGCGCCGCCCTGCGGATGGCCGACGAGATCGGGGGTCTGGACCCCATCACCGAAGCCGCCGATCCCTACGGAAACCACGCTGCCCAGGCCATGCACCTGGGCTTGGCCCTGGGCTGCGACCTGCACCTGGTCCTGGACAGTGCGAAGATTCAGGAGAGCGGCGTTCCCCGCTCGGTCCTGGCGCAGTTCCCCGAGCGCCTCCCCGTCCGCCTGGATGCGGCCTTCCACCGCCACCACGACCTGCGCTTCCTGCCCGAGGCCGTGCAGATGACGCTGTCCTTCGACGCCCTTTACACCTGCGTGTTCCCCTGGGACGCGATCCAGCAGGTCACCATCTTCCCGCTCCCGCCCGAGCTCGACGAGCCCGAGGAGGAGCCGGAGGAGGAGCCCGAGCCGACGAGTCGGCGCGGTCACCTGCGCCTGCTGGACTGAGCCTGAAAGAGGAGAGAGACCCGTGACCTCACCCCAGTCGATGCTTTTCTGGAGCCTCACCCTGTCGGCGTGCAGCCGCTGCGGCCGCGGGCATCCCGACGCCCGGACGAACGCGGACGCTGCCCCAAGGAGCGGCCTCGCCGCCGACCCGGCCTCGACCCTGCACAGGATGGCCGCGGGCGCGTCCTCCTCCTCGTCCTCGCCCGCTTTCTCCTCCTCCTCCTCCTCACGCCGAGGCGCTCCCGCCACCGCCGCGGATGCCCTCGGCATCAACGAGGGGGTCTCGATCCCCGTGAAGTGGATCCAGGAGGGCCGGGTGAAACCCGCGCAGGAGCCGGCCATGCTGGCCGCTGACGCGCAGCAGATGGTCAAGGTGGGCGCCCACGTGGTCCGCGCCAACACCGCCACCTACCCCTGGTTGAGCTGGGACGTCTTCCAGCGCGAGGGCAGCCGCTGGGACCGGGCCGACCAGTGGGTCCGCGCCGTGACCTCGGCCGGCCTGGAGCCGCTGATGATCCTCGGTCCCTGGCCCGGCAACCGCACCGCCGGCTCCACGGACACCTACGTCCCGGGCGACCTCAGCGGCTACCAGCGCTGGATCGAAGCCGTGGTCGAGCGCTACGACGGCGACGGCGAGGACGACATGCCGGGCCTGGTCCGCCCGGTGAAGGCCTGGGAGGTCGACAACGAGCCCGACCTGCACAACTCGGCCCCGCCGCGCGACGTGACCACCCACGTCGATCCCGCCACCTTCGAGACGCCGGCCCAGTACGCCCGGGTGCTGATCGCCACTGGCGCCGCCATCCGCAAGGCCGACCCCACCGCCACCATCTTGTCGGCGGGCATCTACCGGCCGCAGACCCCCCAGGGGCGCGCCTACCTGGCCGATGTGCTCCGGCAGCCGGGGGCCATGGACGCCTTCGACGTGCTGAGCCTGCACTGCTACTTCGACCACGAGGAGCTGGGGCCGGTGGACCGGACGCTGGAGACCTGGAAGTCGCTGGCCCCCGACAAGGGCCTGTGGGTCACCGAGACCAGCGTCCCCTCGGCCGGACCGAAGAGCAGCCTGGGGGAAGACGGGCAGGCCCGCATGGTCGCGGCCGTCATCGGCGGCTTCCTGGCCGGGGGCGCGCAGCGCGTGTTGTGGCACACCCTGGCGGATCCGCCGGCGCACTCGGCGGCCTCCACCCACATGGGCTTCTCGACCAACTCCCTGCTCCGCTCCCCCTCCGAGGGCAGCCCCCTGGAGGAGAAGCCCGCGGGCGCGGTCTACCGCCGGATGTCCGGCCACTTCGCTGGCGCCGATCCCTCGACCATGGTCGAGGTCAAGGCCGAGGGTGGGCGCCTGCTCCGCGTCGGCGACGGCTGGCTGGCCTTCTGGGGCGACCCCGTCCTGCCCGCCGGCGCGGGCGCCGTCGAAGACCTGATGACCGGCAAGTCCGTGTCCTCGGGGCGGACGGCCCACGCGCCCGCCTGGATCTCTCCCGCCCGCTGAGCGCCTGCCGACCCGCGACGCCAGGCCGCCGGCACGGGCGCGGCGGCAAGAGCGCAGCGGCACGGACGCCACGGGCACGAGCACGGGTTGTCCGGGCTGCTGTGTGCCATCTTGCTGCGCCCTCCCTTTCCCCCCCCCCCCCCCCCGCCCCCCCC
>Ga0100377_1000593_pt1 | contig 30974 bp, 34 predicted proteins | sample CryGeymeta201501_FD_83664 | JGI IMG/M metagenome (GOLD analysis project Ga0100377, IMG submission 83664) | Groundwater microbial communities from Crystal Geyser aquifers in Utah, USA - Crystal Geyser metaG 2015-01 | ecosystem: Environmental > Aquatic > Deep subsurface > Groundwater | place: USA...
GACATGTTTCCTTCATTCGTATCACAATAGCTGAAGAAATACTAACATTGATTACGACTTGAAGAATCCTTCATCATCACTGAGGTTTGCAACTTGTGACTTAGGAGGAAGCTATTCTGAAAAATAATACGGACATTTTCCGTGGAACTCCTCCGTCAGTAATGGTACCTCGCCTGCAGGAAATCGATGCGGTCGTCGCAGACCAGATAGACGATGCGGTGCTCCTGGGTCAGGCGGCGGGACCAGACGCCGGGGGCAAGGTATTTCAGAGGTTCCGGCTTGCCGATTCCGGTAAAGGGGTCGCGCAGAACCGCTGCCACTTTTCCCTCACCCGGTCAAGCCCTATTTATCCGGTTGATCCGTTGTTTCCCGATTTGAAGCCGGATTGTCGCTGTTTAATTTTTCCCATCGGTACCAGAATGTCTTATAGCTCATGCCGAGAAGTTTTGCCGCCTTGGCCATGACGCCATTGGCCCGTTTCATCGCCTTTTCCATAAGATCCTTTTCCAGCTCCTCGAAATTTATCCCGCCGTCCGGGAGATCAAAATCGAATGCGACGACCGTCTCCGCAGTCCGGAGTTCGCTTTTTATATCCCTTAAGGCGATGGTTTCAGAATCGCTCATGATGACCGCCCGTTCGATAACCGATTCCAACTGCCGGATGTTGCCCGGCCAGGTATATTCAACGAGGGCCTTGATCGCGGTAGGGTCGATGCCTTTGATCCTTTTTCCGAATTCGCGGTTGTATCGGTTCAGGAAAAATCCCGACAGTTCCGGGATATCGCTTTTCCGGTCCCGCAGCGAGGGGAGGTCGATGGTGACAACCTTGAGCCGGTAGTACAGTTCTTCCCGAAAATTACCCTTGGCCAGCTCCTTTTCGATATCCTTGTTGGTGGCGGTTATGATTCTGACATCGACCTTGATCGGGTCTTTCCCGCCGAGCCTTCTGATCTCTTTATCCTGGAGAACTCGCAAAAGCTTCGACTGCATCATGAGCGGCAGATCGCCGATCTCGTCGAGAAATAGGGCGCCGTGGTTTGTGGCCTCGAACAGTCCTATTTTGCGCGACAGTGCGCCCGTGAAGGCCCCGGGTTCATAGCCGAAGAGTTCGCTTTCAAAGAGATTTTCAGGTATGGCGGCGCAGTTCAGGGCGGTAAAGGGTCTGGACCGCCTGGGACTGTTGTAGTGAATGGCCCTGGCAACCAGTTCCTTGCCCGTGCCGCTTTCGCCCCTTATCAGGACCGTTGCGGAACTTTGCGAGACCTTCTTCATGATATTCACGGCTTCCTGCATCTGGCCGGACTTGCCGATGATCCCTTCGATCCGGAACCGGTCATACAGTTCCCTCTGGAGCTGGACATTTTCTTTGAGAAGTTCCGTGCGCTCAACGGCCCTCCTCACCGTCATCAACAGGGAATCCTTGTTCAGCGGTTTGGTCAGATAGTCAAAGGCGCCCTTTTTCATCGCTTCCACAGCGGAGGATATGGTTCCGTGGGCAGTGACGATAATCATGGTCGGGGAAGGGGAAAGAGAGTCTTTCTGAACGGCGTCCAGCAATTCGATGCCGTCCATTCCCTCCATCTTGAGGTCCGTAAGCATGACGTCGGGATTGTATTTCTTGACGGTTTTCAAGGCCTCTTCGCCGGACGCGGCCGTATAGGTCTCATATCCCTCATCATCGAGGATCGTCTTTACGATGTCCCGCTGAAGCCGTTCATCGTCCACAACCAGGATAACCGCCATTTATTTCCCCTTATCGAAAGGCAAAGATATTGTGACGGCGCTCCCCTTGCCTTCAATGCTCTTGAATTCTATTCGGCCCTTATGTTCTTCCACAACCCTTTTTGTGAGCGAAAGACCGATCCCGATCCCATCCTGTTTCGTGGTAAAAAACGGGTCGAAGATCTTCGCAATCTTCTCGGCTGAAATACCCACCCCGGTATCTTCAATGACGATGCTTAGCTTGTCGTCCATCCTGCCCGTTCGGATCGTGACCTTGCCGCCATCAGGCATCGCGTGGAAGGCGTTGAGGATGATATTGTAAAGACAGGTTTTTATAAATCCGGGGTCCAGATCAATCTCCGGCAGTGCGCCTAATTCCGTGATGATAGAGATCTTATCCTTTTCCGCCTTGGCCTTGACAAGCTCGAGAACGTCCTCGATGAGCTTCACCATATCCGTCTTCTGAAGATTAAGCTCCAGGGGTCGGCTGAACTCCAGGAAACTTTCGGCAAATCTGCTCACGCGCTGGATCTCACTTTTTATGTTGCGAATCAGGGAATCGAATGGCTCTTTCCCGCCTTCTTCTTGGGGTTCATATTTTTTCTGGATATGGTCAATGGAAAGGCTGATAAAATTGAGCGGGTTTCGGATCTCATGGGCGATGCTCAGCGAAAATTGTCCCAGACCCGCCTGTTGCTCGGCCTTGCGCAGCCTTTCTTCCAATACGCGCTCTTCCTGAAGTTTACCGACCATGTGGTTGAAACTCTTTGCGAGTTCTCCGATCTCGTCTTTCCTCTCCGTGTGTATCTCCTGATCGAGGTTGCCATGCGCGACATTCCTGGCGGCCTGCACGACCTCCTCTATGGGTTTTGTATATCTCTTCGCCAGGATGATGCTGAGGAGCAGCCCGATCCCAAAGATCACTGCGGTTGCCGCAATTCTGCGGATGAGTCTTTTCTGCATATGGGCCGAAAAGTCCTCGGTATTCACCGTAAGGTGTATATACCCGTAATGTTTATTGTTTGCAACGACAGGAACAATGACATTATAAAATTGCCCCTCGCCGATGACGGGTTCCCCCAGTTCTGCCTTGAAGATGAGCTCCTTTTTTGTCCTTGTGATCCATTTTCCTATATTGCGCGGGTCCGTGCTCGAGATGATCCTGTCGGAATTGCTGATAATCGAGATTTCTTTAACGCCTTTTGTTTTCAGTTTTATTAGATAGTTCTGGAGGCGTTTCTCTTCCGGGAGGCCGCTGCTGGTGACCTCTTCGACGCCCATCTGGATGCCCTTGGAAAGATCGGCGATCTGTTTTTCGAACTCGTTATAGATCGATGTTTCGGTTCGATAATAGAGAAAGACGAGTATGGCGATGATGCTCAGGCTCTGAACAAGCATCAGGACCACAAGCTTTTTGTTGAGAGAAAGTCTGGGGAAAAAGTCTCTTATTTCATGGATGTTCAATTGCATGGATCCATTGTATCTTTATTTCTCATCCCATGTCAATCCAGGAAGCTGCATCGGATCCCGCAACGGAAAAATCACGGGGGATATAGGATGGCGCCGGAACCCTCGAAGAGTGACCAGTAAACGGCCCGGGCGTCATTTTTATCCAGGACCATATCAATGACTGTATACGGTTTCCCCCTCAACGCATACCAGAGCATTGAGAGCGGACGAATGAAAAATCTCATGGAGGTATGGAAAATGTTGCCTGTTCCCGAGACAATCCCTTCCGTTGACGGTCTTATCAGGATCCTTACGCCGCCGTCAAAAATAAGGGTATATCTTGACGGCATGTCGGCCAGTTCCAGCGCCTCTATCTTGAAATTGTCCTTTTCCTTGCTTTCTCCGGGCTTAATCATCTCCCGGCCGGGTTTAAAGAATGTACTTTTCTTTATCAGGCGATATGCGTTGCCTGCAACAGGGCTGCCCCAGCAGTGGAAGTCATTAATTTGCAGTTCCCTCAGCGGAATCCCCCTGGCCTTGATAGAGGCCATTTTTTCCTTCAGATTGAAAACAAAGTAGATATCGGGTTTGCGGGCCAGGACAAGCTCCTCTTCGAGAAGCCGGTTTTCTCTGATATATCTCTCCTTGTCGTCGCCGGCAGAAGCCGGGCCGGCAATCAAGGCCATAAAAAGCAATATGAGTTGCAGCCGCATCATCAAAAAATATATATCCTCGTACCGACGCCGGCTGCAGAATAAACCGTCTTGAGATCCCTGTCGCCGACCCTGATGCATCCGTGGGTCACGTTTCTTCCCAGCAGTCTGGTATAAAGGGTTCCGTGGATAAAATATCCGTTGCCGAAACCTAACGCATACTCTCCGAGGACGCCTTCCTCTACCCTTTTTCTGGGGTCCTTGGGTATCGCTTCGCCTTCTTCAATGAACGCCCAGTCCGGCCTTGTCCATTCAGGAGCGAGATATTTTGTCTGCACATGATATTCGCCCCGCGGCGTATCGAATATCCATTGACGTTTGCCCGCTGGATCTTTCAGAATACTGCCGCTTCCGGCTGAAATGACGGCTTCACGGATCTTCCCCTGGCCTCTTTTCAGATAGAGCCTATTCCTGCCGGTGTCGATGACGATATAAATCTCATTGGGGGTGAGGCCTTTTAACCTTTGCCGGAGCGCCGAGTTTCTTGCTTTCAGCGCATTTAAACTCATTTTGCCATTTTCCCTGCTGAGATTTCCCTTATTGCTGAACGCTACATCTCTGCTCCCGAGATAATATCCGGCAGACTCGAAAGTCAAAAACATGATGGATAAAATGATAAGAATCTTAATAAATTTCCTGTTTTTCAACATCTTTTCAGAGCCCTTCTATCGCTGATGAGAGACCGTTTTCGTAATCCACGGCCCCGACAATGGTCACTGCCGTTCCGACAGGGACAAGACTGAAAAGATTATCAATCGCCTTGTTGTCCATGGCAATGCAGCCGTATGTCATGCTCTCCTTGCCGCCGCCGTGTATTTCTATCAGTCCGCCTATCCGGGCCCCTGCCGGAATAAGACCTTTTTTCTTGGCGCGAATGAAATTCCTCCGATCATCCTCATTCGGGTAATTTATTAATAATGCCTTGTGGTAACGGCTTACAGATATTTTTTTTGTTACCCTGTATTCCCCTTCAGGGGTTGAGTTGTCGCCGGCGCGGAGTTTATCGAGAGACCCATTGCGTCCGAGGCCGACGTTATACGTCTTGAAGGGGACGCCGTTTTGATAGAGCACAAGGAGGCGCTTGCTTTTATTTACAATAATTACAGGAACGCCGCTGTTTTTTGATTCAGCTACGGTCTCCTTTGCCATCCGCTGCCACTTGTTGATATGACTTCGGTCCGCATAGCGGTTAAAAATGGGGAGGATCGTATCTTCAGCCGCCGTAATGAATCCGGATAAATTTTTTATTTTGTCTTCAGCAGCCACATAATCATTGTTGTTATACCGGCTGGTTGCCTCTGACAGGAGTAGTTCCGCCTTGATCAGGTCTTCCCTTGCAAGCCTTCCTTCATTGATAATTTCAGTGAGTCCCTTAAGCGTTTCTATTCTGTTTTTAAGCGAGGATATTTGATTGGCGGCGCTCTCTTTTTTTTTATTCTTTTCTTCTAAAATCTTTTCCTGCAAAACATAGCCGGCTTTCAAAACATCTCTGAACTCAGACTGAACGATCCGGTAATCCTGAAACCATACAAATCGGGATTTTTCTTTGATCAGGTCTTCTTTCGCCTGCCGAAACGATATCCGGTAACGGTTGTATTCTGCCGGCGCATACACGGGCGCTCCCAAACGCCAGAGGGTATGTTCCTGTTCTTCCGCCAGTTTAACTTCCGGAGGCAGCGGTGACGCAGTGCAACCGGATACCCATAGAAGTATGGTGAGAAAAAGTATTTTCTGAATAATATTTTGCCACCCTCCGAAAGTGATCATAAAAACCAGCATGAGCATAACGATTGAATTGAGTATTCAAGGGGCGCTTCGGAGCTCCTTGGTCCGTTGCAAAAACCTGGCGCCGTTACCAAGCACGGGCGATCCTGACCTCAAGATCGCCCGTGCTTTTTACGGTTGCAAATATTCAATTATACAACAGATTCATTACTTCTTCTTCGTCCCCACTTTTTCCATGGCCTTTTTGATCTGGTCCGAAATCGCCGCGGCCTTGTCCTTGACGGCATTAGACTTTTCAATCGCTACGTTGTAATCCTCGGCGTCGTTTGCGGTCTTTATCTCGGCTAAGGAGTCTTCAATGCCCTTCAAGTCGGCCTTCAATGCCTCGATATCCGCCTTCGAGCCTTTTCCTTTCGGGGCTTTTGCCAGCAGCGCTTTTGCATCTGCTACGGAAGCTTTTGCCGCCTCCTGCGCCGCCGCCGCGTTTTTCTTTGCCTCTTCCTTCTTGGCGGCCAATCCTGCCTTGAGCGTCTCTGCGTCCGCCTTTACCTTCGCAAGAAGCTCTTTCGCCTTTGCAAAATCCTTGAATGTTTTGCCTTCCTGCACCTTGATTTCATCCTGGGCGGCCTGCATGCTGTCATTCAGCTTCTTGGCGTCCTCCGCCGCGAATTTTTGGGCGCCTTCCGCCACAACCGCATCTACCGATGCCTTCGCCGCATTAATCTCTTCCGTTGGCGGCTTTGCGCAGCCGACAAGCAAAAAGATCGTAACCATGCTTAATGCCAGAAACTTCAACGTTTTTTTCATAATTCTTATTCCTCCTTAAATTTATAAATTATCAGTTTATTGCAAAACTATCTCTTCTTTTTTGCCTTTTTGACGGCTACAGGCTTTGCAGGGGCAGCAGCCAACTCCTTAAAAATGGCATCCCACTTGTCGATAATGGCCTTAAGCTCACCTCCTTTCGTCTTAGCGCCGGATGGATCAGCAGCGATCATATCTTTCGTCGTTTTCAGACCTTCCGTTTCACCCCATTTCAGGGTTAAATCCTAAACCGGGATGACAGCAAATGATGTGCCAACTCTAAGTGCTTGTATTGCGGAGATTTGAATAAACAGAGGTTCCCGATTTCGGGAAGTCGGTTCTTTTTTTCGGAATGAATTGAGACAGACCGGTCTCGCGGTATTTGCGACGCAGAGAAGGGGTGTATTGAAGACTGCCTGGGCTAAAGGAGTTATTCAATGGGGCGCCTACTTACCTTTGCTTATACAACGTATGGCCTCCATCAGCTTTCCGGCATCACTCAATTCCGCAATCGACCAGGCAGTATCGATTAAAGCTGATTGCCTCTCTTCATCCAAGACACCTTCACAGCAGGAGCACACCTTGGCCTCCAGATCCTTATCGCTCAGCGGATTTTCCGGTCCGCCGCGGTAGCGCTCATCTTAAACCCATAAGTTTTGCCGCCGTTGCATACGCGCCGAAGGCGCCCACGGTGCCGCTCGAGTGCATTCCGCGCAAGTAATGCTGAGGAAACATCCACTCGGAAATCTTGCACTCCACTTCAACGCCGGTAAGAAAGGCGAGCATAAAAGTCTTGCCGTCTATACTGCCGAGTTTCTGCGCCGTCACCAGAGCGCTGGTCAAAGTCGGAATGGTCGGATGTGTCAACAACCCATAGATGTGAGCCGGGTCGATGCTCACCTGGCTGTCGTCTCAATCATGGGCATGTCCTGCCGTGCCGAGCACGCGCGCAGCCATTGGAGCCGGAACCTTGGTATTGCCTCGTCCCAAAAGAAGCGCATCGGGCCGGCCACCCATCTGCGACGCTTCCTCGATAAGCAGCGCCACGGAATGTTCCTCAGATCCGGCAACAAACAAGCCGAGACCGTCGAGCAAGCAGCGTGTGCCGATCCTGATTGCCGCAGCAGGAATATTATCGAAACTTACGCTTTCGACGAAGGCGGCAGCGGCGGCTGTTGTTTTCAGTCTATCGGGAATCGTAGCAAACGCGTTTTGATCAGATGTCATGACTTATTAAAGATCCTTGATGAGCTCTTCCAAGCCCAACTTCTTTAAGGTTTCCGGAAGTGGTTTGCCTGTCTCGGGATTCCATCCCATCAGGGTGTAGTAATTTTCAACCATCCAATCCCATTTTTCCATGATGTTCATCCCCTTCGCCGGACCATCTATCGGTATGGAACCGTAGCGGACGGAAGGACGCTCAAGTTCTTTCTTTAAACCGTGCCGAACGTTGAACATCCTCAGTTGGTTGACGATACGCAGTCCTAAAGTAAAGGCGTCCTCAAGGGTCCAGTTCCAGCCGGTGGCTGCATTAAAGCATTCCAGGACCATTTTAGGGGCAGGCGATGCCAGTCGGCAGGCGCCGACACAATCGTCAAATTGCCGGATACCGTTGTATTTGGCGTTAAACGTGGAAATCTCCTCGTGTGAGAAAAGATTCTTAACCGGTTCCATATTTACCAGCTCCGGCTGTACGCCGGCCCAGGTCGCCTCGATGGTGCCGGTGTTGGATAAACACGTGTCCATAAGTTCGAACCATCGGGTTTTCCCCCGATGATCATGGCCTCTTGGCGCAGCGCCTTTATGGGTATAGATGGCCCAGTCCGCCGCTTCTCCTCCTACCGTTTGGGAAGCCCGCATCACCCCTTCGGCAAGCAGATTCCCGAGATATCCCTCTCTTCTGGCGATACGGTTGAGAAGCTCCTTAACCGACTCCGCATTTCCCCAGGAAAGATCGAGGCCATCGGTCTCCCTGGCAGTAAAAATACCCTTCTCGAAGCATTCCATGGCCCAGCCGACGACCCAGCTCGCTTCATTACAATCTATCCCCAGCTTGTCCACCTCATTGGCGAGCATCACAACGGCGCCCAGGTCCGTGTTGCCGATTTGAGGGCCCCATGCCGAGAGTTGCTCATATTCAGGCTCCTCTCCAACAAACCCTGCGTAAGGTCCTTCCGTGACGGTAACGTCCTTGACGTGGGCAAGCCCGCATTTATAACAGGGTTTAGAACGGATTTTGAAATGGGTTCTCAGATATTGACCGCCCATTTTCTCATGTTCGGGGAAAATATTCGTGGTGTAATTCTTAACCGGCAGGGAACCACTATCGTGGATTCTCGAAAATCCGCCACCGGTGCCCCATTTATAATAGGCCCCTCCTGCACGGGTCTTTGCATACTCGATCAGCTCTTTGGCTTTCTCCTTAAGCAATCCGGGATCGAGAACGCTGAAATTAGGTTTTGCCCGATACGCCACGACCGCTTTGAGATTTTTTGAACCCATCACCGCCCCGAGGCCGTTGTGCCCGGCCGCATGGCCCTCATCTCCCATGATGCAGGCATGCCGAACCAGATTCTCGCCCGCAGGCCCAATGCCGTAAATGCTGACTTCCCTCTTTTTTACGGCCAGATCGGATCGAATCTGACGCTCCATCTCGTTGACGTCCTTTCCTGCAAGATGTTTGGCGTCATGAATCGTTACTTTCCCGTCTTTGATGACCACGTAGATCAGTTTCGGGGATTTGCCTTTGAATATGATCCCGTCGTATCCGGAAAATTTCAGATAAGCGCCGAAGAATCCATTTGCCTGAGACGATCCTGCAAGATTCGTCATCGGGCCTTTCGCCATGATGTTTATCGTTGCGGCCCCCGCAACATCGGTGCCCGCTAAAGGTCCGGTGGTCCAGATCAATCTGTTTTCCGCGTCGGACCACTCTACCCCCGGAGGAACTTCCTCATATAGGTACTTTGCGCCCAGGCCGACCCCGCCTACCCATTTTTTGACAGTATCCAGACTCAATTCCTCTGTTACAGTCTTTCCGGTGGAAAGATCAATCCGTAAAATCTTTCCCGCATACCCGATATGTGTCAAATCTGTTGTCATGCTTCTTCTCCTTCGATCGAGTGGATAAGATCACAGACGATATGTCCTGGCTATAATGTTAACCATCCTTTTTTATGGTTGACACCAATTCATTAAGGACGGTGTCTGCATTTTCGTAAGGGACCTGACAGGCGCCCACTACTTTATGGCCGCCGCCCCCGTATTTAAGCATCAAAGAGCCCACATCGGTTTTGGAGGATCGGTTTATGATGCTGTGACCCACTGCATAAACACAATTCTGCTTGTTCCGGCCGTCGATCAGCCAAACAGAGATATTCTGGTCCGGATAAAGGGAATAAATCAGAAACCTGTTCCCGCTGTTAATTACATCTACCCCCCGCAGGTCCGTAATGATAACATGACCATCGGTGCGAGTGTATTTTAGAATCATCTGTTTAAACAAATCATTTTGCTCGAAGTATCGTTTGACCCGTTCCGCAACATCGGAAATCTGGAGAATTTCTTCAATGGAAATTTTACCACAGTATCCGATTAAATCGTCCATCAGTTGGTAGTTACTGATGCGGTAATCCCTGAAACGCCCCAGTCCGGTCCTGGGGTCCATGATAAAGGAGAGGAGAATCCAACCTTGAGGATTGGTTATTTCATCAGCGCTTAACTGGCCTGAATCCGATTTGTCAACAGCGGTCATCATTTCCTGGAGCCGACCAAATTTTTCCTCGCCGCCATATAATCATAAATAACCCTGGCGGCGCTGGGAGCCGACCGGCTGGCCCCTTTAAATCGGTTCCCCAGTTGAAGGCGCTCTTTTTCGCTCGAGTGATGGTCAAACCACAGACCGCAGCCTTCTGCATAAGGTACGTTGGCCAGGACATCATTTTCATTGACTTCGATGAGACCATCCTGAACATCCTTGGGATGAACAAAAAGCCGTGAGTCAATGATGCCGGCCTCCGTCAGAAGAACGGCACATGCCAACCCATCAAAATCGGAACGAGTTACCAGCCGCATAAACATCCCTCCTTGTATATCCGTCGTTGAAACAAACCCCTCGCATCCATCCGGCAACATTTCCATCATCCATATCACACTTATGGAGGAAAAAAACATCAATTATTGCGCATTAAAAGGGTGGATATCTGTCAGAATTGCCGGATGCTTGATCAAGTTGTGCGAAAAATAATACGGATGCTTTCCGTCAGTTCATCCGGGCCTTTTCGATCTCGGCCCGCATCTCCGACTCGATCAGGTTGACCCTCGCCTCGGGAAAACGTTCGATCAGTTGGTGAACCAGGAGATTCATCGAGGGAGAGATTTCGCTCTCCCCCCGTTCCCATCGGCCGTAACTGTTTTTTCCGATGCGAAAAAGGTTGCAGATTTCCTCGCTCCGCCGTCGGATGATGACAATCTCCCGGTTCTCCGTCACCTCTTTGAACAAATTGGACAGGTTGGCGCGGGCCTGGGTGTAGGTGGTTTGAATGGGCATGCCTTTTCCCTCCCTCTTTTCTGTACCGGAACGCGGTACAGGTTATGCCTACGGCCGTCAAGACTTATTGCACGGGTTTTTCCCGCCATTTTTCCATCCCGTAATGGATGGCGAGGCCGGCCGCGAAGCCGACGGCCATGTTTGCAAGCAGGGAAACGGCGACGGTGAGGAGAAGCGGGATCAGGTCTCTGCCGGGCCGGACGTCCCGGGCAAATTTCGTCAGCTCGATCCCGACCAGGAACATCATCGCCCCGATGATCGCCGTGGGAAACGCGGCAAAGAGGCCGGCGATCGCCGCCGCGAAGAAGAGGCCGAGCGCGATCTCTATCGCCCCTTCGATCAGGTTGGTCCCGCCGGTGCGCGCCCCGAAGTAGTACTGGCCGGCGAGTCCGCCGGAGCCGTGGCACATCGGCATCCCGCCGAAGAACGGAAGGACGAGGTTCATGACCCCCTGGTTCCAGGAGAGTTTCCCGACGCCGACCGGCCGGTCGGGGAAATAGCTCCCGATCAGCGCGGCGGTTGCAATCGTCGCGTTCGTAATCGTAAGCGGAATCTGGGCGAACCCGGCCAAGACGAGCGAATCCCATACCTCCCTGGGACTGAAGCCTGTCAGCGGCGGCGGCGTGAAACGGATCAGGTCCGCCGACGGAAGGCGGCCCTGGAAGGCGACGATGGTAATCCCGAGGAGCATCAGCACGACGGCGGCCGGGGCGTAGCGGCTCTGCCGCAGAACCAGGACGATCGCGATCGCAACGACGCCGAGGAACCAGCCGGTCGCGATCATTTTGACCGCCTCCACGGCGAGCATGATCCCGAGCGTCGCCTGGATCCCCCGGACGACGCTTTTCGGCGTGATCTTCGCGAGACGGCCGATGATCCCCGTCGCTGCGAAGAGGACCCAGACGAGCCCCATCGCAAAGCCGGAGGCGTAGATCAGCGACGGCATCCAGCGCTGCGCAATGGCGACGACGGCGAGCACCTTCATCGGCTCGATCGGCATCGGGAGTTTGTAGATCAGGCCGGTCGCGACGTTCGCGAGCCCCATCATCACGAGAAACCCCGCCGGGTCAAGGCCGCAGACGGCGATGTAGCCGATGGCAAGCGGGAAGAGCGTCCCGAAGTCTCCCATCGACCCGGCCAGTTCCCGCAGATTGAATTCAAACGATTTGATCTTCATCGCCGCACGCCGCTTTGTCCGTCTCCCGCTGCTCAAGTCCCCTCCCCGGCCATCCCGCGCAAAAGGGATTCGAGACCCTTGAATTTCTCCGTAAATTTTATAAATTGTCACTCCCGTGCAAACGGGAATCCAGTATTTTCAAGATTTTCTGGATTCCTGCCTTCGCGGGAATGACGGCGTGGGGGCATTTTTCAAAGGTCTCGATTCAGCGGACCGGAACGCCGCTGAATCATAGGGGCAGCTCCCGGCCTGTCCAGGAAAACGGACACGGCCGCGGTGCTTTTACTCTTTTCCCATCAGGACGGCGCGGCTCAGCGCGATCGCAGGCTCTTCCAGATCCCGGAATCCCGCTTCCCGGCAAACCGCAAGCGTCCGTTCAAAGCTTCTCAACGTCACATGGAATTTCGGCTCGACAAGGAGGAGCCGGCCCCCTGTTTTCAGAAGGGCAAAGATCTCCCGGAAGAAGCGGTGCTTGTCCGACACCTCGTGAGCCATCCAGAAGGCGAGGGCGAAATCGACCGGTCCTTCGACCCCCAGGCTCTCCTTCCGGCAGCGGTGGAGGACGATCCGGTCGGCCACACCCGCCCTGCGGGCCCGCCTTTCCAGGGTGTCGAGCATCTGCTGCTGGAGATCGACGGCGATCACCCGTCCCCCCGGACCGGCCAGATTCGCCAGGCCCAGCGTGAAGTATCCCATCCCGCAGCCGATATCCACGGCGGTCATGCCGGACTTCAGATAGGGGTTGAGGAGGAGTTCCGGCTTATGAAAAATGCGGCGCAGCGGGTTGTCAAAGCTGTAGCACAGCCACCAGGGACAGACCCTGTTGTTTGTCCGCTCCAATTTCCCGATAAGTCCCATTAGAGCCTCTCTTCCAACCGCACCGCCGTCCGCTTCATCGCTTCAATCGCCCAAGTGTATGAGTCAGGATAATACAGATTACTCCTACCGCCGGCACGTTGAAAAATCAAGGGTGACTCGGGTCACGCGCTTATATCGGCAAACTTATAGCCGATGCCCCGTACCGTGAGGATATACCGAAGCGTTTCCTTGTCCGGTTCGATTACCCCGCGGAGGCGGCTGATATGGACGTCCACGGTCCGGGGCTCCACAAAGGCCTCGTCCCCCCAGACGCGGTCCAGCAGTTGCTCCCGGCTGTAAACCCGGCCGGGATGGCCGATGAAGAATCGAAGCAGTTTGAATTCACGGGAACTCAGTTCGACCGGTTGGCCATTAACTGAAACCTGGTAGGATTTGAAATCGACATGAAGCCCTCTGAAATCGAACGCTTCCGGCAGATCGTCGTCTGGACGCCGTTCCGTCCGCCGCAGGACGGCGCGGATGCGGGCGATCAGTTCCCGGACGTGAAACGGCTTGGTGATGTAGTCGTCCGCTCCGATCTCCAGACCCAGAATCTTGTCCACGGGGTCGGACTTGGCGGTCAGCATAATGATGGGGATGGCGGCTGTTTCGGCCTGGCGACGGATCATCCGGCAGACCTCCATGCCCGGCATCGCCGGCATCATCAGGTCGAGAATGACGAGATCCGGTTTGTCCGCATTCACCATCTCCCAGGCCTTCCGCCCGTCAAAGGCCTTGCAGACGGCAAAACCTTCCTGTTCGAGGTTGTAGGCGATCAGCTCGACAATATCTTTTTCGTCATCGGCAACGAGGATTTTCTTTTGGTTCATGCGCTGTCTCCCGCTGTGTCGGTCTCTTCAACGCCTCCTCCGACGGAGAAACCATCGGCTTCTCATCCCTCCGAAAAAGGTCCGGCGCCAAGGTTCCGTCATTTTGATTCCCGAAAAACGGGAAAGTAAAGCGAAACCGTTGTGCCGTGACCCAGGGCGCTGTCGATGATCACCCGTCCACCGTGGGCCATCATCAGGTGTTTGACGATGGACAACCCCAACCCCGTGCCACCCGGTTCGCGGGAACGCGTCTTGTCCGCCCGGTAGAAGCGCTCGCCCAGCCTTGGGATCTCGCCCTTCGGGATGCCGACGCCCGTATCGGCGATCCGGACGGTCAGGCACTCATCCTCGCCCGGTGAAGTCGAGATGGCGATCGTCCCCCCAATCGGGGTAAATTTGATAGCATTATCCAGAATATTGATCAGAATCTGCGCCAGCCGGTCCCGATCGGCGCGGATCAGCGGAAGTTCCCCGGCCATCTCTTTCCGGATCGTCAACCCTTTTTCTCCGGCCCTCGCCTCGACAACGGTTAGGACCCGATCGAGCGCTTCTTCGATCCGTATTCCTTCCAGGTGGAGTTTCGCCTCGCCCAATTCGAAACCGGACAAGGTCAGCAGATCGTCCACAAGGCGGTTCAGCCGTTCGGCGTTCTCCCGGATCGTTCGCAGGAACTTCCGGGCCGTCTCCGGGTTTTCGAAGGCGCCCTGCTGCAGGGTTTCCGCAAATCCAATGATCGCCGTCAGCGGCGTTCGGATTTCGTGGGTGACGTTGGCCACGAAATCGGTGCGGATCCTCTCGAGCCTCTTCAGACGCGTCACGTCGTGGAAGACCAGCATGGTGTGGCGCTCCCCGCCGGTCTCATCCCGAACGGCCGATATCGTCACGTCCATCACGACCGGCCGGTCGTCCCCCAGACCGATCTCCTCGCAGACGGTCGCTTTCCCCTCTCGGAACCGCTCCAGCGCGTCGTGGAGTCCGATATTTCTGAACGCCTCCAGGAGGGTCTTGCCGATGACCTCCCCGCGCGGCCGGCCGGTCATCTCCTCCATTCCCCGATTGACCGACTCGATCCGGCTTTCGGCGTCCAGGACCATGACCCCTTCGCTCATGCCGGAAAACAGCGATTCCAGTTTTCGTTTCTCCTCGTCGGCCTTTCGGATCTTTTCCTGCAGGGCCGCCGCCATTTCGTTGATGTTTTCCGCCAGTTGTCCGATTTCATCCCTTGATTCGATCCGCAGCGCGCCGGAGACGTCCCCCGTGCGGACCTTCCCGGTAAACGCCGCCAGTCTGCGGATAGGGGCGATCATTTTCAGGGAAAACAGCAGGGCGATCAACAGAACGGCGACAACGATCACGAGAATGATATCGAAAACGGCCTGACTCATCTCACCTATGGCCAGGGTGATTTCCGCGAGGGGACGGGAGAGACGGACGTACCCCGTCGTCCGCGATCCCTCCCGGAGCGGGATGGCCACGTAGAGCATCTCCTTCTTCAAGGTATGGCTATAGCGGACGGCCTTTCCGACGCCCCGCAAACGGGCTTCCTGGATCTCCGAGCGGTTCTGGTGATCGTCCGTCTCCCTGTCGCCAAGCCACGAATCCGCCGTGACCCGGCCTGCGGCGTCAATCAAGGTCAGGCGGGCGCGGGCGCGTTCCGCTAATTCTCCGGCATGCCTGGCGATCTCTCCCGCCGGCATCAGCGCGATGATCCGCGCCTCGGCCGCCATCTCGTCCCCGATCCGGACCGTGAGATCGGTCTTGAACTCCCTTTCGATCAGAAAAAAGGTGGTCGCGAATCCCGCGATACCGATCGCAAGAAAGGCGACAAGAAATTTATGGAAAAGGCGAATCTTCATCCGTGCTCCGCAGAGGCCGGCTTGTGCCGGACGCTCTTTCCCGTAATCATGTATGTGACCATGTCCGCGACGCCTTCGGCATGATCCGCGATCCGCTCCAGGCTCTTGGAGATCTGCATGATGTAAAGACAGACCTGAATCTTCCGCGGATCCTCCATCATGAACGTGAGCAGCTCCCGGAATATCTGGTCGTTAAGCTGGTCGATGACGGCGTCTTCCTCCCGGACCTGCTTTGCCAGTTCCACGTCTTCACGCACCATGGCGTCCAGACTCTTCCGGATCATCGCCCGGCTGATCTCCACCATCCGGGGCAGGTCGATGTAGGGTTTGATCTGGGGAAGATCGTTCAGGATGATCACCTTTTCGGCGATGTTCGCCGCCATGTCCCCGATCCGCTCCAGATGGCCGGTGATCTTGATGGCCGTCGTGATGAAGCGCAGGTCCCGGGCGGCGGGTTGCCTCAGTGCGAGCAGGCGGATGCACTTTTCCTCCAGTTCGACGTCGAGACGGTCGATCTGTTCGTCTTCGCGGATGATCTCTCGCGCCAGAGCGGAGTTCCTTTCCAGAAGCGCCTGCGCCCCCCGTTCGAGCGCCCTTTCCGTCAGGGCGCCAAGATAAAGAAGGCCCTCCCGGATCTCCTGGAGTTCCCGCTCGTATTCACGGCTGGTGTGTTTTTTATCTTCCATAGGATTCCCCCTCCGTTTCCGATTTGCCTTCGCGAAACCGCCTGGCCGTCGCTTGTCACGACGAGCGCACTCCATGTCACGGCGAGCCTGAAAAATCCGCCGCAACAGTGGACGGTGTCATCCGAAGCGTCCGGTAATGTAGTCCTCCGTCTGCTTCATGTCCGGATTGGTAAAGATCTTCTCCGTGCCGTTGAATTCGATCACCTTTCCCAGGTAGAAGAAACCCGTGTATTCCGAGATGCGGGCCGCCTGCTGCATGTTGTGGGTCACGATGATGATGGTATAATGTTTCTTTAATGTGTCGATCAGCTCCTCGATCTTCGCGGTGGAGATCGGGTCCAGCGCCGACGTCGGTTCGTCCATCAGGATCACGTCGGGTTTCATGGCGAGCGCCCGTGCGATGCAGAGACGCTGCTGCTGGCCGCCGGAGAGGGTCATGGCCGACTTGGCGAGGATATCCTTCACTTCGTCCCACAGGACGGCCTGCTTCAGGCTCTCCTCCACCAGCGCATTGATCTCTCCGCTGTCCCGGATCCCCGCCAGTTTCGGCGCGTAGGTCATGTTATTGAAGATCGATTTCGGAAAGGGGTTCGGTTTCTGAAACACCATTCCGATCCGCTGGCGGATCTCCACGGGATCTACCTCGGGGGCATAGATGTTCCGGCCTTCAAAGAGGATCTCCCCCTCCACGCGGGTCCCGTCGATCAGGTCGTTCATCCGGTTTAAGAGCCGGAGCAGCGTCGATTTTCCGCAGCCGGACGGCCCGATGAGCGCGGTGACCTTGTTCTTTTCGAAATTCATCGTGATGCCCGAAAGCGCCCGGAAAGCGCCGTAGAAGAAATCCACATTTTTTGTCCGGATGATGAAATCTTTTTCCACGGTTACCACCTTTTATTCCTTCTAAACATGCTGCGCATGATGATGGCGATCAGATCTATTCCCAGCACCAGCGCGATCAGGACCAGAACCGTTCCGTACTGCAGGGGCCTCGTCTCTTCGATATGCGTTCCCGCCGTGGCCAGGACGTAGATGTGATAGGGAAGGGCCATCACCTCGTCAAAGATGGATTTAGGCAGAACCGCTGTGAAAAAGGCCGCCGCCGTGAACATGATGGGCGCCGTCTCGCCGGCGGCGCGGCCGACCCCCAGGATGGCGCCGGTCAGGATGCCGGGCAGGGCCGAGGGGAGAACGATCCGGAAGATGGTGTTCCATTTCGAGACGCCCAGCGCCAGGGAGGCCTCGCGGAATGTCTGGGGAACCGCCTTCAGGGCCTCCTCCGCGGCCCCGATGATCGTGGGTAGGATCAGGATGCCGAGCGTCAGGGCGCCGGCGAGAATGCTGGAACCGAACTTCAGAAAAACGACAAAGAAGCCGAGACCGAAGAGACCGAAAACCACGGAGGGAACGCCGGCCAGGCAGTTCACGCCGATGCGGATGATCCGGGTGAGGGCGCCCTGCTTCGCGTACTCTGTCAGAAAGATCGCGGAAACGACCCCCAGCGGCAGGGCAACCAGGATCGCCCCCACGGTCAGATAGAGGGTGCCGACAATAGCCGGCATGATCCCGCCCTTCGTCATGGAATCGGTGGGCGGCTGGGTGATAAACTCCCAGGTGACGGCCCGGAAGCCGTTGTCCAGGATGTAGGCGAGGATCCCCAACAGGGCGAGGGTGATGACGAGCGCGGAGAGGCGCACCGCGCCGAAGAACAGCCTCTGTTTGAAGTAACGCGATCTCATCGATGATTCAAAGGTTTTCCCGTTCATAGCGTTCCCGACCCCGTCTCCCGGAACCGGTTGGAGATGGTATCGGCGATCAGATTGAACGCCAGCGTGATCACGAACAGGACGATGCCCGTGGCAAACAGGGCGTGGTAATGGCCGCTCCGGAACGGCGCCTCGCCCATCTCCGCGGCGATGCTCGCCGTCATGGGCCGGACCGCATCGAAGATGCCCCCGGGGACCGCCGCCGCCCCCCCCGCCACCATGAGGACGACCATCGTTTCGCCGATCGCCCGCGCCATTCCGAGGATCACCGCCGTGGAAATTCCCGAGAGGGCCGCGGGGACGACCACCCGGATGATCGTTTCATACCTCGTCGCGCCCAGCGCATAGGAGGCCTCCTTGAACTCGCGGGGGACGGCGTACAGCGCGTCTTCCGAGAGGCTGGAAATCGTCGGAATGGCCATGATCGCAAGCATGACGGCGGCGTTTGCGATGTTGAGCCCCGTCGGCAGATCGAAGGTCTCCTGCAGCCAGGGTCCTACAATGACCATGCCGAAAAAACCGAGGACGACCGATGGCAGCCCGGCCAACAGCTCGATTACGGACTTCAGGATCTCCTTGATGCCGGCCGGCGCAATCTCCGCGATATAGACGGCGGAAAGGAACCCCAGCGGAACGGCGATAAGACAGGCGAAAAACGTGACGACGAGCGATCCCACGATCAGCGGCCAGATCCCGTATTCCGGGGGATCGTAGGTGGGATACCAGGCCGTTCCGAACAGGAAATCGGCTACCGAGATCTGTTTGAACAGCGGAAGGCCTTCCCGGAAGAGAAAGACCAGGATCAGCCCCAACAACAGCACCGACAGGAACGCAAAAAAGCCGAACAGATTCCGGATGGCGATCTCTTCCGTGCGTTTCGTCAGAATGTTTTTCCGGGTTTTCATATCGTCAGCAGATTATTTCTTTCCCTTTTTATCGGCTGGCAGGGGAACGAATCCTTCCTTTGCAACCAGCTTCTGACCTTCGGAGCTCAGAATAAACTTGATGAATTTCGCCGTCTCGCCCTTCGGCGCCCCGTTCGTGTACATGTACAAATGCCGGGAAACCGGAAACTCCTTCGAAAGGGCCGTCTTCGCCGATGCCGCAACCCCGTTCACCGTCAGGGGCTTCACCGTCTTGTTGATGTACCCGAACCCGATGTACCCGATCGCATACCGGTTCTTCGAAATCGCCTGCACAATCGCCCCGTTGGACGCCTGCATCTGCGCCTTCGGCGTCACCTTCGCCTTGTTCAGGACCATCTCGCCCCAGGCCTCGAACGTGCCTGAACTGCTGTCCCGGGAGATGACGACGATCTGCAGGTCGTCCCCGCCCACCTCCTTCCAGTTTTTGATCTTCCCCTGGTAGATCTGGCTCAACTGATCGATCGTCAGCTCCTTCACCCGGTTCTTCGGGTTTACGATCGGCACGATCGCGTCGATCGCCACCGCGATCTCCTTCGGCTGGACACCCTTCGACTTCGCCAGCTCCACCTCTGCGCTTTTGATCTCCCGCGATGAGTTCGCGATGTCCGTCGACCCGTCGATCAGCGCCTTGATCCCCTCGCCGGATCCGCCGCCGGAAAGGGAGATCTTCGCACCCGGATTCGCCTTCATATAGGCCTCCAGCGCCGCCTGCGCCACCGGCAGAACCGTCGTCGACCCCTTGATAACCATGTTTTCCGCAAAGGCCGTGCCCGCTCCAATCGCCAGGCAAAACCCGCCCAAGATCAACTGCTGAAATAATTTTCTCATTTTGTTTCCTCCTTCATTATTTTCAGTACGATATAATGGAGGATTGTTGCAGTTTGATGACGGCTTTGTGAAGATTCGGTGAATTCATAAAAAGGGAATTCTCTGCGGCGCCATCGTTTTGTTCCCCCGCAGAAGCCCGGCGGAGGATCTTACCACAATTTGTAATTTCGTGAAATCGGGTGTATGACTATTTTAAACTCAAGAAAGGAGGAACATCATGAAGGTTTTCATCGTATATTATTCCATGTATGGCCATATCCACCGGATGGCGGAAGCGGTCCGGGAAGGCGCCGCTGAAGTCGGCGGGGCGGATATTCATCTGTACCGCGTGCCGGAAACCCTTCCTGAAGAGGTCCTGAAAAAAATGGGCGCCCTGGAGGCTCAGCAAGCCATGGCCCATGTCCCGGTCTGCAAGGTGGAAGACCTGCCCCAAGCGGATGCCATTATCTTTGGCACGCCCACGCGTTTTGGAAACATGTGCGGCCAAATGCGCCAGTTTCTCGATGCGACCGGGGGACTCTGGGGCCAGGGGGCCCTTGTCGGAAAGGTGGGCAGCGTCTTTGTCAGCAGCGCAACCCAGCACGGCGGCCAGGAATCAACCATCCTCGGTTTTCATGTCACGCTCCTGCACCACGGAATGGTCGTGGTTGGTCTGCCCTATGCTTTCGCCGGGCAGATGCGCATCGACGAGGTGACCAGCGGATCCCCCTATGGGGCGTCCACCATTGCGGGGGGTAAAGGCGAACGGATGCCGTCGGAGAATGAACTGGCCGCGGCCCGCTTTCAGGGAAGGCATGTGGCTGAGATTGCGTCCAAATTATCCCGCAAGCCATAGGCAAAGCCGGCGATGTCGATCGTGATCCCTGCAAGAGGGAAGGCGACATTCGATGAGGGCGCTCCCATTGGCAAAGCGGCGATCAACGGAGGAGAACGGATGGATACGAAGGATCAATACAATCGGGTTGATAACCAACAGGATCTCGATCAGACCCTGGCAGTCCAGGGTCGGGTGATTGCCCTCTGGTATGCCACCTGGTGCCCTTTTTGCAGAAAGTTTTTGCCGATATTCGAGAAGCACGCCGAAGGGGAGGGGCGCTATTTTCTGTTTGTCCGCGATGATCAGGAGAGCCTGGGGGACAAATATTCGGTGGAGATTTTTCCAACCGTGCTTTTCTTTGAAAACGGAGCGGTTTCAAAACGGCTGGATGGCGTCCCGAAAGTGGGGCTCACCGAAAAACAGTTGGTGGACTTCATGGCCTCATGCCCGTAATCGAGGCATCGCGTGGAGTCCGGAGGAGCGGATTTCTTTCATCTGAAAATGCACCTCTAATCCCCCCCTATCCCCCTTTTGCTAAAGGGGGACTTTGTTATTTCCCTCTTTGGCAAAGAGGGGTTAGGGAAGATTTTCATTGTCCTTCGTGACGGCAGGCCGTCATGAGCGTTTCATTTGCAGGCCCGACACGGGTTCCGGGCAAAGATGGATAGAGGAGGTTTTCTGAAATGGCAACGCAACGCAAACAGCCGCTGCAAACGAAGCAGGGGCCGAGACCCGCGACGAATGAAACGGCGGCCCGTCTATTTCTGACCGGCTTCGTCTGCCTCTGCATCGGGCTGGGAATCGGCTATCTCTTCGGCAAGCAATCCGCGCAGGTAAGCGCCCCTGTCGCATCGATGCCGTTCCAGGCGCAAACGCCCCCGTCCCAGGGTCAGCAGCCGGCACAGAATCCGGCCGTTGCCGCTCAAAACGAGGCCAGTCTCCGGGCGTCGCTGATGGCCAACCCGAAAAATCTCGACGCGCTCATCCAACTCGGCAATCTTTATTACGATCAGGGACAGTACCCGCAGGCGGTTGAGTGGTACGGCAAAGCGCTGGACATCGATCCCCGGAATCCCAATGTGCGCACGGACCGGGGTACAAGCTATTGGAATCTCAATCGGCCTGACGAGGCCATCGCCGAGTTCCAGAAGTCTCTCCAGGTGGATCCGGGCCACGCACAGACCCTCTACAACCTGGGGTTGGTTTACCTGCAGGGGAAGAACAATATTGCGGAAGCGAAGAAGGCCTGGCAAAAGCTGCTGGCGGCCAATCCCAATTATCCCAACCGCGCCGATATCGAGCGGCAATTGGCCTCCATGGCGGCGCCCCCTCCGGCTGGAACCCCGGCCGCGCCGAAAAACGCGGGCCCCGGCCGGAGAAAATGAAACTCTCATGACGGCCTGCCATATCGTGTCGGTGCGGGTGAAAAACGGCGCGGTGACGACAGAGATGGCGAAGGCGAATGAATAGGAGGATGCAATCGATGGGTATTCGTGACGGTGAACAGATTTTGGAGATGATGCGAGCTTATCAGGTTCCCTGCCTGCTCGCCGCAGCGGCCGATCTGGATCTGTTTGAGAAACTCGCTCCCGCGCCCCGGACCGCCGCGGAAGTTGCCGCCGCTGCCGGTTGCGATTTGCGCGCGGCAACGATTCTGCTCGACGCGCTGGCGGCCGTAGGAGTGATCGTCAAGCAAGACGGGCATTACTCGATTTCTCCCGAGCTTGCTCCGTTTCTGTGTGAGGCATCTCCGCAGAGCGTCATGGCCATGCTGCGTCATCAGGCGAACTGCCTGCGCAACTGGTCGCGATTGCCGTGGACGGTGCACTCGGGAAAGCCGGAGTATCCGGGGCCGAGCATCCGCGGCGAAGACGCGGATAAGGCGTCGTTCATCGAAGCGATGCACGTGGTGTCGCGTGGTGTCGCCGACGAGTTGATTGAAGAAATCCACCTCGGCGGCGTGCGTTGCGTATTGGATCTGGGTGGTGCATCTGGAACGTGGACCGTGGCCTGGCTGAAGGCAGAACCGCTATCGCGCGCCATCATCTTCGACCTGCCGCATGTGATTCCGATGGCTCGTGAGTGTTTCGCCGCCTCGCCGTTTGCCGACCGCGTCGAACTGTGCGCCGGGAACTTCTACACCGACGACTTGCCCAAGGGCGCCGACCTGGCCTGGGTAAGCGCGATCATTCACCAGAATTCTCCGGACCAGAACCGTGCGCTGTACCGCCGGATTGCCGCTGCGCTGGCGCCGCAGGGGTGGATCTACATCCGTGACATCGTTATGGAGCCGTCCCGCACGGCGCCGGTCGCCGGCGCACTGTTTGCCGTCAACATGCTGTCGGCCACCGAGCGAGGCAACAGCTACTGCTTTACCGAGATTCAGGAAGATCTTCAGTCGGCCGGATTTGCGGACGTAGAACTCGTGCGCCGCGATGAAGGCATGCGCTCGATTGTGCGGGCCCGCGTGCGATAGCCCCTCAAAATGTTGTTTACTTAATCATTACGAATTGATCGGGGAGAAGATAAGGGCCGTTGCCAAAGACAAGTCCAGCCGTATTTACGTCTATTGTCGAAGCGGCAGGAGATCGCAAATAGCGAAGGGAACCCTCGAAAAGCTCCGCTATAAAGATGTCGTGAATCTCGGATCGCTTGAAGACGCGGCCAAGACGATAAAGCGCAAGATTGTAAAGTAAAACCGGCAGAGGATTACGGACGGCCCGAAGGCGGGGCGGGTAAACGCGCCGTGTTTGGTCTTGGATCAAGAAACGGGGACGTCCGAAGAAAGAAACGCCCGGCCGCACAATAATAAAACCGTCCCCATTATTTTACGGGGAGGGGGATCTTCGCCTCGCAGGGGACGCCGACCTGGCAGAGACCGCAGCCGGAGGTATCAAAACCAAACCGGGACCGGATCGATTTTGACGATACTTCGTTGACGTAGGTATGACATTTTTCCTTGTCATGCCCCTCCCGGGTGATGGCGCCCGCCGGGCAGCGGTCGATGCATTTGCCGCAGCTCCCGTCGAAGTAGAAGAGGCAGTGCGCGTGGTGATCGGTGTAGGTCCGCTCCGACGGAGGGACGGCGATCCGGGCCACGACGGAACCACAGCGCATCGCCATTCCTCTGGGGGTGATCAGGCCGTCGGACAGGCCGAAGGTGCCGAGGCCGGAGGCGAACGCCGCATGCCTCTCCGACCAGGAAGAGGCGAAACCGTAGCGGGCGGATTTTTCCCATTTCCAGGCGGGCGCGTTCATGGGCGCCACGGCCTCGGTACCGGCCTCGCGAAGGACCCCCACCAGATGGTCGCGCAGCTTGATGTTGAAGTCCTCCCCATATTTGCGGGATCTTGCCCATCTCTCTGCGGAAACGGCCTTTTCACGGCTGTTGTCGAGCCGGGTCTGTTTCGTCTGCGGCAGGATCCAACTGATCACGGTTAATTCGGCGGGCGCGACCCGCAGCCCGGGAAACGTCGCGGCGAAGATCTCCTGCGGGGTCCAATAGAACGGGCCGATATCGTCCTTGAACTTCGGATACAGCGGATCATCGCCGCGGGAGAAGCCGATGAGCGGCGCCGCCCACGCCGGTTCATGGACGCCTTCGAACTGAAGGCTGTTCTCCCCGGAGGCCGTGTAGCGGATGATGCAATCCCGGATCCACGCCGCCGCGTCCTTCTTCCCCCTCGCCGTCTCCCCCATGGTTCACCTCCCTGATCGTCCGGGGACGCCCCCGTTGATAGCCGCCCGTTTCCCGACCGCCCTAAAACAAAAAGCGGTACGACCGGGAGCGCGATTACACGGGCGATCATATCCCTAAACGGCGATGTTTGCCACCGGAAAAATCGGAACGGTTAGTAATGGGCTGACTCCTACCCGCAGCAGCCCTTCTCATTCGCGGCGGGGGAAGAGCATCCGCTATCGCTCGGACCGCAACACGGCTGATCGGTCCGCCCCAACATGGCGCCGATCACCGCCGCCGCGCAGCCGACGCCGGATTGCACGGAAATCGCATCGAACGGACAGTTCCGGCTGCAGGCGCCGCACTCCATGCACGCGTCCCGATTCCGGATCTCGGCATGCCTCGTGTTCATTTTGAACACCTCGTGGGGACAGACCTCCAGGCACATCCCGCAGCCGGTGCATTTCTCCTGATCGAGTTTCAGGGTGACCACATCCTTCAGGTAAGTCAGTTGTCTCATCTTAAGACTCCTATGCAATCAAACGCGACGCAACCCATATGATCAGGCCGCTCAATCCCATTCCGATCTCCGTGGGGAGCGCCCAACGCATCTCCTTGTTCACCCCGGATGGGGATGTATAGGTGGACGCCCCGGTAAAATTCATGGCCAGATAGGCCGTTACGGCCGGGATGATCAGCAGCCACGCCAGAATGCCGAGCCGCCCCGCCCACATCGACAGATCGTACCCCTGCAGGGAAAGCATCATGACCGCCACGACGGCGCCGAGCGCCAATCCCTTCGCCGAGAATGCCCGTCCGGGAAGATACGGCAAAAGAAGGGGATGGATCACCGCCCCCCCCACGATTGCACTCAGAAACGCCAAGACGGCAAAGGAGCCCTCATGCAGCACGTTTGCCCAGAAACCGGCAGGACCGCCAATACCGCCGAGGAGGAACAGGACCGGCGCGATGATCAATGTCGGTTTTATGGTTTCGACGAGCTCGACCGGGATCAGGACAGCCCTCTCCCTGAGCGGGAAGGTCTTGAGGCGCATTTTGCTCGCGGCCTTGAAACCGGCATCGATATAGGCCGGCAGGTCCGCTGCCATGATCGGACCGTAACGGACGCCGAACCCGGAGAGTTTCTTGACCGTGTGGGCGGCCACGCCCGGCGCCCCCAACTGGGGGAGGATCAGCGACCGGTGGCTGACGACCTCTTTCAGGCCGCTCGATTCGATCCTTCCGGCCAGTTCCTCCGTACCGAAGGTCCCCTTTCCGGCGGCGCACCAGACGTTGATCCCCTTCGTGTCGAGCGCCATGATCCAGAGATCCCTGCCGGGCAAGGCGCTCCTTAGCGCGTCGAAGCTCATCTTGTAATTGGCGCTCACCAAGACGGGCGACTCCCGATCCGGATTCCCGAGGGCGTACAGACCCGGATCGATGGAATAATCCATCCGGCCGACCCCCCAGCGGGCCTTGACGGCCCCCCAGTGATCCCGCCATTGCAGCTCCGAGGATACCCGCGGAACGCTCCCGGCCGGCGTCGAAACGGACCCGATCACAAAACCCTGGTCGCGGCGCGGAAGGCTCGTCCGCGTTTCACCGACGCCGCTCCCACAGCAGGCGGAACCGGTATAGGACGGCAGAACGATGGTCTCTTGCTGTTGACAACAAGAGGGCTGACTCGATTGATTCATAACCAACCTCCGTAATTATTCACAGCACCGACACGCGACGGCAGCCCTTTTCATGGCCTCCGTAAACACCCTGACCGATTCCAGGACCCCTTTCCTCTGCTCTTCCGGGATCTGCCGGGTGATGTTTTGGAAAAACCCCCCCAGGCACAGCCAGACCCTCCGGTGGGTCTCCCTCCCCTCTTCCGTCAAGGTGAGTCTCGCCGCCCGGGAATCATGCGTTGCCTTGTCACGTTTCAAGAGGCCCTTTTGGATCAGCGGATTCACCAGACGGGTAGTTGTGCTTTTCTCCACGGAAAGGATCCCGTGAAGCTCCGCCAGACTCAGTTCCCCTTTTTTCGCGACGGCGTCCAGGATAATAAACTGATGGAACGTGACGTTCCGGCAAATGGCCTCATCCCGGCTGCAACACCGGATCTCCCGGGCGAGGCTCATGATGACTTTCATTATTTCCCGGCAGTTCTTATCGAGGTTCGTTGACATGGTTGTGTCATACAACTATATGTTGTCCCTTGTCAAGAAAAAAATGGAGGGGCTAGTCGCCACCCCGACCGTTTACCGGCCGCTGTCGGACATCCGTCTGCATCGACCCTTGAAGATGACCCGGAAAATGTGTTAAGAATATCTGTAGATTTCCAGATTTCATACGGGGAGGGTCATTATGGAAGGGAAAAAGGTCGAAGAGAGCAGCGTCGTCATGTCCCAACTGATGAGTCATCAGGATACCAATCTCGCCGGGAATGTCCACGGCGGCGTCATCATGAAGCTCATCGATACCGCAGCCGGGGTCGCCGCGGTCCGGCATGCAAGAGCCAACGTGGTCACCGCCTCCATCGATCGGCTGGACTTCCACCACCCCGTTTTTGTCGGCGATGTTTTAACCCTGCGGGCCACCCTGAACCTTGTCGGAAGGACCTCGATGGAGATAGGGGTCCGGGTGGAAACGGAAAATCCGCTGACCGGCGTGAGACGCCATACGGCATCCGCCTATCTCACCTACGTGGCCCTGAACCGGGACGGCCGACCCATGCCGCTTCCCCCGCTGATCCTGGAAACCGAGGAGGAGAAGCGGCGCAACCGGGAGGCAAAGGCCCGTCGGGAAACGCGGCTGGTCGAAAAGAAAAAGGAGAAGGCGTGCCAGCTCCGGGTGGAAAACTGCTAACAAAATTGCTTGACACCCCCCTCCGTTTCCGTTATTTATCCATCAAACGATTGAATCACAGGCTGGAAGGCGCCCATGTCCACCCCCCTCGAAAAGGCCCGCAAGGACCCCGAATCGATGAAGGCCCGCATCCTCGACGTCGCCCGACGGATCTTCGGCGAGTACGGCTTCCACGGCACGACGACCCGGATGATCGCCCAGGAGGTGGGGATCGACATCTCCACCCTTCACTACCACTGGGGCGGGAAGAAGGACCTCTACGAATCGGTGGTCATCGACATCAACAAGGACCTCCGGCAAAAGCTGATCGACGTGGAGCAGGTGATCCACGGCCTGCCGCTCGGCGAGCGTCTGGACATCTCGATCGACATGACGACCGATTACCTCTTCGAACACCCCGAAGTCTCAAACCTGATCCTTTTCCGCTATTTCGGCAAGACCCGCTCCGCTGGAAACCTCGACGCCATCATTCCCGAGTTCACCGCCGACATCGCGCGCTCCATGGGGCTCGCCCTTGACAAGAAGAACGTTCCGCCCGAGACCATGATGAAGGTGCTCGCGGTGATGAACGCCATCCATAACTTTATTTCGGGCGAAAACTTCTTTCGCCCCATGGTGAAGGTGGACCGGGAGCGGTACATCGCCCTGGTGAAAGAGACCCTGAAGTTCATCCACATCCCCGCCTTCACGCAGAACGAAGCAACATAGCGCCGGCTTTTTATTCAGGCCGGCCGTTTTCATAATCCGTATTCAAGGAGGAAACCAATGGCACTCGACATGGATGCAATCGGCAAGAAGATCGGCCCCATTAAAAAGGATTACACCTGGAAGGACGTGATCCTCTATGCGATCGGCGTCGGGGCCGGGGTCGAAGAACTGGACTACACCTATGAAAAGAACCTCAAGGTAATCCCCAGCTTCTCCATCGCGTCGATCTTCAACTTCCTGGGCGAGCTCGGCGTCGCCTCCAACGTGAACCTGGCGGGGATTCTCCACGGCGAGCAGGATCTGATCTTCCACAACCCCATCCCCACGTCGGGGACGCTGACCACGGAGGGGAAGATCACCCACTATTACGACAAAGGACCGAAGGGGGCCCTGGTCGTGGGCGAGAGCGACACCTTCCACTCGAACGGCCAGAGGCTCTTCACGAACATTGTCACGGTCTTCGCCCGGTTAGACGGCGGTTTCGGCGGTGAGAACGCCCCCCCGAACGTCGTTGCGTTCCCGGAACGCGAGCCCGATTTCTCCGTGGACGCCGCCCCCTCGCCGAACCAGCCGCTCGTTTACCGCCTCTCGGGCGATATCTTCCAGCTCCACGTTGACCCCGAATTCGCGAAGATGGTCGGTTTCGAAAAGCCGATCATGCACGGGCTCTGCACCCACGGCTTTGCATGCCGCGCCCTCATGGCAAGCCTCACCCCGGGAAAGCCGGAGCTGGTGCGACGCCTCGCCTGCCGCTTCTCGAAGACCCTCTATCCCGGCGACCCGATCCGGACGCTGATCTGGAAGGCGTCGGAAGGAAAGGCCCTCTGGCGGACGATCAACACCCGGACCAATGATACGGTCATCGACAACGGCGTCTTCGAATACGGCGAGATTCCAAAAGATGAAATCCGGTTCGACGGCAGGGTGGCGGTGATCACCGGCGCGGGCGGCGGACTGGGGAGGGTCTATGCGCTGGGACTTGCCAGGCGCGGCGCGAAGATCGTCGTGAACGACTTCGGCGGCGCAAGAGACGGCGCCGGCGAGGGGTCGACGATGCCGGCCCAGAAGGTCGTGGATGAGATCCGGGCCGCGGGCGGCCTGGCGGTCGCGAATTACGACAACGTCGCCACCGCCGAAGGGGGCGAGGGAATCGTGAAGTCCGCCCTCGACGCCTTCGGGACGGTGGATATCCTGATCAACAACGCCGGAATCCTCCGGGACAAGAACATCCTCAAGATGGAACCGGAGACCTGGCAGGCGGTCCTCGACGTCCACCTCCAGGGGGCCTACCATGTGACGAAACCGGCCTTCGCCGTCATGAAGGAGCGGGGCTACGGCCGGATCGTCATGACCACCTCTGCCGCCGGTCTCTATGGGAACTTCGGCCAGACCAACTACAGCGCCGCGAAGATGGCCCTCGTCGGCTTCATGAATACCCTAAAGTTAGAAGGAGCTAAATATGATATCAAGGTGAACACGGTCGCGCCGGTCGCCGCCTCGCGGCTGATGGCCGACATCATCCCGCCGGAGATTCTCGAAAAGATGAAGCCGGAATTTGTGGCGCCGCTTGTCCTCTTCCTCTCGTCGGAGAAGTGCCCGGTGACCGGCCGGATTTACAACGCCGGGGTCGGGTTCTACAACCGCGCCGCCGTGATGACAACCTCCGGCACGGTGATCGGCGATGGAAAGAAGGTCCCGACGGTCGAGGAGGTCGGCGCCGCCTGGGAGAAGATTGTAAGCCTCAAGGGGGCCAGGGAGTACGGCCAACTCAGCGACCTCATGGGCGACATGCTGACCGCCTTCGCCCCGAAACCGGAGAAGATCACATAAATAATAGGGGGACAGCGCCCCTATTTTCCTGCGGTAATAATAGGGGCGCTGTCCCCCTATTTGAGAAGACAATGAGGAGGGACAATTATGATCGGAATCACTTCCTACGGCGCCTACATCCCCCGCCTGCGGCTCGACCGGATGGCGATCTTCCAGGCGATGGGCTGGTTCGCCCCGGCCATCGTGATGGTCGCCCAGGGGGAGCGCTCGATGTGCAACCACGACGAGGACGCACTTACGATGGCGGTCGCCGCCGCGCGCGACTGCCTGACCGGCCAGGAGAAAAAGGCGATCGACGGCGCCTACCTCTGTTCGACGACGCTCCCCTTTGCCGACCGCCAGAACGCGGGCATCCTGAAGACGGCCCTGAACCTCCGGGACGACATGATCACCGCGGACTTCACCTCGTCGCTCCGCGCCGGAACGACGGGCCTGCTGACCGCCCTCGAGGTCGCGCAGGGGGGGAGCCGGAAGAACATCCTCGTTGCCGCCGCGGATAAACGGGAGACCCGTCCGGCCTACTTCTACGAGATGTGGTTCGGCGACGGGGCGGCCGCCCTCCTCGTGGGTGGTCAGGAGGTGATCGCCGAATTCAAGGGGGCCTACACCGTCTCTTATGACTTCGTCGACCACTACCGGGGCGCCCAAAAGCGCTACGATTACATGTGGGAGGAGCGCTGGCTCCGCGAGGAGGGTTACTCAAAGTTCATCCCCGAGGCGGTGGACGGCCTCTTCAAAAAGCTCGGCATCACGATGAACGACGTTCAGAAGGTGGTCTTCCCCTGCCTCTTCAAGGCGGAACACAAGGCGATCTCCAAGAAGTTAGGCGCAACGCCGGAGAAGGTGATCGACCAGATGCACGAGGTCTGCGGCGAGACGGGGGCGGCCCATCCCCTTGTGATGCTGGTCGCGGCCCTCGAACAGGCGAAGCCCGGCGACGGGATCCTGCTCGCCGGCTTCGGTCAGGGGTGCGACGCCCTCTACTTCAAGGTCACCGAGGCGATCACGAAACTCGCCCCGCGCGCCGGCGTCCAAGGGTCGCTGGAGAACAAGAAGACGATCGACAATTACATGAAATTCCTGAAATTCCGCGGCTTGATCGAGCCCGAGATGGGGATCCGGGCGGAGGCCCCGACACAGACGGCGATGACGGTCCTCTGGCGGAAGCGCAAGATGCTCACCGGCCTCGTCGGCGGGA
>Ga0100377_1000608_pt1 | contig 30656 bp, 26 predicted proteins | sample CryGeymeta201501_FD_83664 | JGI IMG/M metagenome (GOLD analysis project Ga0100377, IMG submission 83664) | Groundwater microbial communities from Crystal Geyser aquifers in Utah, USA - Crystal Geyser metaG 2015-01 | ecosystem: Environmental > Aquatic > Deep subsurface > Groundwater | place: USA...
GCCCCGACCTATGCTGAGCTCTACGCCGCAAAGCCATGGACCACTACATCTAGTGGGTGTCTGTGACAACCGGATAAGCACGGAAGAAAGGTATTGATTCCGTGCCAGTCTATATGGACACCAGCGTCCTCGTCGCCGCGCATACGCGCGAGCCGCATACCGTCCTGGCGCAAACCTGGCTGGCCGGACAGAGCAGCAGTGGCCTGATCCTCTCCACTTGGGCGCTTGTGGAATGCGACAGCGCCCTCGCCATCAAACGGCGGCGCGGCGAACTGGATGAAATCGGACCGATGGCCGCCAGCGCCGATATCGACGCCTTCGCCGCCCGCTTCGCTCCCCTTGTTACCCCCCCGGGAAGCTGATCACCAACGCACCCGCGAACTCTGCCGCCAGGCCGTCTCGGTCCTGCGCGCGGGCGATGCCCTGCATCTAGCCATGGCTCTTCGCCAGGGCGCCAGCCACTTCGCCACGCTGAATCAGGTGCTGGCTGGCAATGCCGCCAGGCACGGGTTGGCGCTCGCCATTAAGATGGCAACCTGAAGCGCCAGCCCGAAGCGCTTCGACACCCACCCACCAGGAGGCAACCGCATGACTACCTACACCCGCGACGACCAGCTCGCCGTTCAGCCTGAAACCAATGTCGGCGCCCGCATTGAAACCTCCGGCGCCTATGTCGGCCGTCTGACGATGGCAAAAGAACGCACCGCCAAGACTGGCACCCAGGGGATCGAATTCACCTTTGAGGCGGATGACGGCCGGGTGGCGCGCTACCTGACGCTGTGGGTCGCCCGCGCCAATGGCGAAAAGATCGAATACCCTTTTAGCCTGCTCTCCGCCCTGATGGCCTGCCTGGAGGTGAAAAGCATCGAATCCAGCGCCGAAACGGTCGATGAATGGAACCCCGCCAGCGGCACCTGGGCGCCGGCCGAAGCGCAGACCTTCCCAGCGCTGATGAACAAACCCATCGGCGTCCTGCTGCAACGCGAGGAACGCGAGTGGGAGGGCAAGACCTACGTCAGCATGAAGATCGCCCAGTTCTTCGACCCGCGCGACCGCAGCACCCCCGCCGAGATCATCTCCGGCAAACGCTCCGGCCAGGCACTGGAGAAACTGGTCTCCAACCTGCGGGAAACCGTGGTTCGTGCCGACGCCCCCCCGACCGGCGCCGCGCCGGTGGGCGGCGGTTCCGCCGGCTTTGCCGAGATCGACGACGATGACGTGCCGTTCTGATTGGTAGCGCGGTTTGAGCCGCCCGGTACCAGGCGGGTATATTTGATCGTTTCGCTTCAACCGGCCTGACCCCATGATCCGCGTCCGCGGCGCCCGCACCCACAACCTCAAGAACGTCAACGTCGATCTGCCGTCGCACGAGCTGGTGGTGATCACCGGGCTGTCCGGCTCGGGCAAGTCTTCGCTGGCGTTCGACACGCTCTACGCCGAGGGCCAGCGGCGTTATGTGGAGTCGCTTTCCGCCTACGCGCGGCAGTTCCTGCAACTCATGGAAAAGCCGGATGTGGACTTGATCGAGGGGCTTTCGCCGGCGATTGCCATCGAGCAGAAAGCGACATCGCACAACCCGCGTTCCACCGTCGGCACGGTGACGGAAATCCACGATTACCTGCGTTTGCTGTTCGCTCGCGCCGGCACGCCACGTTGTCCGCACCACGGTATCGAACTGGCGGCGCAGACGGTTTCGCAGATGGTGGATACGGTGTTGCAACTGCCGGAAGACACCAAATTGATGATCCTGGCGCCGCTCGTCGTCGGGCGGAAGGGCGAGCAACTGGGGTTGTTCGACGAGCTGCGGGCGCAGGGTTTTGTGCGTCTGCGGGTGGATGGCGAGGTGTTCGACATCGACAGCCTGCCGCCGTTGGAGAAGAACCGGAAACACACCATCGAGGCGGTGGTGGATCGGCTGAAAGTTCGTGAGGAAGTGAAGCAGCGCCTGGCGGAAAGCTTTGAAACCGCGCTACGCCACTCCGATGGCAAGGCGCTCGCCGTGGAAATGGATTCGGGGCACGAGCTGCTGTTCTCCGCCAAGTTCGCCTGCCCGGTGTGTGATTACGCGCTGCCGGAACTAGAGCCGCGCCTCTTCTCCTTCAACAACCCGATGGGGGCTTGCCCGAAGTGCGATGGCCTCGGGCAGGTGACGTTTTTTGACCCGGCGCGGGTGGTGGCCTTCCCGCATTTGAGCTTGGCCTCCGGCGCGGTCAAGGGCTGGGACCGCCGCAACGCCTTTTTCTACCGGATGCTGGAAGGGCTGTCCATGCACTATGGCTTCGACCTGGATACGCCTTACGAAGAACTACCGGAACCCATCCAGCAGGTCATCCTGTACGGCAGCGGCGCCGAGGAAATCACCTTTCAGTACCTTGGCGAAGGTGGCAAAAACGGTGGCCGCAAAGTGGCCCGCAAGCATCGCTTTGACGGCGTGATTCCCAGCCTGGAGCGGCGTTACAAGGACAGCGAATCGCAACTCCTGCGCGAGGAACTGGCCAAGTTCATCGCCACCCGGCCGTGCCCGGAATGTAACGGCGCGCGCCTGCGCATCGAGGCGCGCAACGTCATTATCGGGGGTTCGACGCTGCATGATCTTTCGCGCCTGCCGATTAGTCAGGCGCTGAAGTTCTTCTCGGAGCTGAAACTGGAAGGCAACCGCGCCCAGGTCGCGGACAAGATCATCAAGGAAGTCGCCGCGCGCCTCACTTTTCTGAACGATGTCGGCCTCGATTACCTCTCGCTGGACCGCTCCGCCGACACCCTTTCCGGCGGCGAGTCACAGCGCATCCGCCTGGCCTCGCAGATTGGCTCCGGCCTGACCGGCGTGATGTATGTGCTCGACGAACCTTCCATCGGCCTGCATCAACGCGACAACGAACGCCTGCTCGGCACCTTGAAGCACCTGCGCGACCTGGGTAACTCGGTGATCGTGGTCGAACACGACGAAGACGCCATCCGCCACGCCGACTACATCGTCGACATGGGGCCGGGTGCCGGCGAGCACGGCGGCGAGATCGTCGCCGAGGGCCGGCTTTCCGACATCCTGGCCAACCCGAATTCGCTGACCGGGCAATATCTGTCCGGCAAGCGCTCCATTTCTCCGCCGGGCGACCGTCGCGAGCCGCGCGAAGGCCGGGTTTTGAAGCTGATCGGCGCCCACGGCAACAACCTGAAAAACGTCACTCTGAATCTTCCGACCGGCATTTTTGTCTGTGTGACGGGCGTTTCGGGTTCTGGCAAATCCACCCTCATCAACGACACCCTCTACGCCATCACCGCCAACCAGTTGAACGGCGCGGCGCACGAAACGGCGCCCTATGAAGCTATCGAGGGCGTGGAGTTTTTCGACAAGGTGGTCAGCGTCGACCAGGCGCCGATCGGCCGCACCCCGCGTTCCAACCCCGCCACCTACACTGGCCTGTTTACCCCCATCCGCGAGCTCTTCGCCGGCACCGTGCAGGCGCGCGAACGCGGCTACGAGCCGGGCCGCTTCTCCTTCAACGTCAAGGGCGGCCGCTGCGAAGCCTGTCAGGGCGACGGCATGATTAAAGTGGAAATGCACTTCCTGCCGGACATCTACGTCCCCTGCGACGTCTGCCACGGCCACCGCTACAACCGCGAAACCCTGGAAGTGCAATACAAGGGCAAGAACATCCGTGAAGTCCTGCTGATGACCGTGGAAGAGGCCCACGCCTTCTTCAACGCCGTGCCCACCGTCGCGCGCAAGCTGAAGACCCTGATCGACGTCGGCCTCTCCTACATTCGCCTGGGACAGTCCGCCACCACCCTCTCGGGCGGCGAGGCGCAACGGGTGAAGCTGGCGCTGGAACTGTCCAAGCGCGATACCGGAAGAACCCTCTACATCCTTGACGAACCCACCACCGGCCTGCATTTCCACGACATCGACATGCTCCTGAAAGTCCTGCACCGCCTGGTCGGCGCCGGCAACACCGTGGTGGTGATCGAACACAACCTCGACGTGATCAAAACCGCCGACTGGGTCATCGACCTCGGCCCGGAAGGCGGCGAGGGCGGTGGGCGGATCATCGCGGAGGGCACGCCGGAAGCGGTGGCGGCCAACCCGACCAGCCATACCGGGCGGTATTTGAAGCCGGTGCTGGCGCGAGGGTAACGGCCACGCCACAGGTTGCCAGGATGATTCCGTTGCTCAACATGAACGCTTCCGCCTGGGTACAACGCTGGGCCGCCCTGATTCCGCCCGGCGGCCGTGTGCTTGATCTCGCCTGTGGTGGTGGCCGCCATGCCGTCTATCTGGCGGGACTGGGGCATGGTGTTATCGCCGTCGACCGCGATCTTTCCCTGGCGACCGTGGTGCGCGGCACGCCGGGCATCACCTGGCGCCAGGCCGATTTGGAAGCCGATGCCTGGCCGTTTCCGGGCGGCAGCTTTCGCGGCATCGTCATCACCCACTACCTGCATCGCCCCCTGTTCGGCCTGCTCCTCGCCGCGCTCGAACCCGGTGGTGTCCTGATCTACGAAACCTTCAGCCTCGGCCAGGCCAAATATGGCCGTCCGCGCAATCCCGCACATTTGCTGCTGCCCGGTGAATTGCTGGAAATTACGCGTGGGAAGCTGCGCGTGCTGGCGTTCGAGGATGTCGAAGAACCCGAGCAGCGCCGCTGCGTGCAAAGGCTTTGCGGCGTGAAGGCGTAAGCGCGGACCCTGTCCGCGATCTGGCGCGGAAACGCCGACAGGCTGCTAAAATCGCCGCTTTTCCCAATTCCCCAACCGCCATGTTTACCGGCAGTCTCGTCGCACTCGTTACCCCCATGCTGCCCGACGGCAGCCTGGATCTACCCCGTTTCCGGGCACTCATCGACTGGCATATCGAGCAGGGCACGGATGGCCTGGTGATCGTCGGCACCACCGGCGAATCGCCCACGGTGGATGCCGAGGAACACTGTCTGTTGATCCGTACCGCCGTGGAACAGGCCGCCGGGCGTATCCCGGTGATTGCCGGCACCGGCGCCAATTCCACCCGCGAAGCCATCGAGTTGACTCGTTGCGCGCAAACCGCCGGCGCGGCCGCCGGCCTTTCCGTGGCGCCCTACTACAACAAGCCGACCCAGGAAGGCCTGTTTCGCCACTTCAAGGCCATCGCCGAGTCGAGCGACTTGCCGCTGATCCTCTACAACGTGCCCGGCCGCACCGCCTCGGATATTTCAAACGACACCGCCTTGGCGCTGGCCGCCGTGCCCGGCGTGATCGGCATCAAGGACGCCACCGGCAACATCGAGCGCGGCTCCGACCTGATCAAGCGCGCGCCAGCCTCCTTCTCGGTCTACAGCGGCGACGACGCCAGTTGCATGGTGCTGATGCTGCTGGGAGGCCGCGGCGTCATCTCGGTGACCGCCAACGTGGCGCCGCGCCTGATGCACGAAATGAGTGTGGCGGCGATGGCTGGCAACTTAGCGGGCAACCTGGCGCGCGCTCGCGAAATCAATTTCCGCCTGCTGGGCCTACACCAGAAATTGTTTGTGGAAGCCAACCCCATCCCCGTGAAGTGGGCGCTGGCTGAAATGGGGCGGATCGGCCTTGCCATCCGTCTGCCCCTCGTTTCCTTATCCGCGCCGTATCACGACACGCTGCGCCACGCCCTGAAAGAAGCCGGTTCCCTGTGAGGTTCGCCGCCATGCGCCATACCGTTGTTGTTGTTGCCCTGGCCCTCGCCGCCGGTGGCTGTTCCATGCTCGAAGGCAAGAAGATCGACTACCAGTCGACTGGTAGCCTGCCGCCGCTGGAGGCGCCGCCAGACCTGGTCATGCCCGCCGGCGACAACCGTTTCGCTGTGCCAGACGTCAACCCGACTGGCGCCGCCACCTTCTCCGCCTATGACAAGGAACGTGCCGGCAAGCCCAGGAGCGCCGGCGAGCAGACCCTGTTGCCCAAGGTCGACCGCGCCAGCATCGAACGCGCCGGCAGCCAGCGCTGGCTGGTGGTGCGGGCGCCGGCCGCCGAGGTGTGGCCGGTGGTCAAGGAGTTCTGGCAGGAAATGGGCTTTCTCATCACCCTGGAGCTGCCCGATGCCGGCGTGATGGAAACCGATTGGGCGGAAAACCGCGCCAAGATTCACCAGGGAGGGATCCGTGGTTTGCTCGGCAAGGCGCTGGACAACTTCTATTCCACCGCCGAGCGGGACAAGTTCCGCACCCGCCTGGAGCCGGCCGGCGACGCCCAGGCCAGCGAAATCTACGTCAGCCATCGCGGTATGGTGGAGGTGTTCGAGGGCACCCAGGGAGGCGGCGACCAGGGCCAGGGCCGCACCATCTGGCAGCCGCGCCCGAGCGACCCGGAACTGGAAGCGGAAATGCTGCGTCGCCTGATGGTGCGATTCGGTGTCGAGGAATCGCGCGCCAAGGCCCTGCTGGCCGAGAAGGCCGCGCCGCCGCGCGTCAGCTTGAGCAAGTCCGCTGATGGCCAGGCCAGCCTAGCCTTGCCGGAAGCCTTCGACCGCGCCTGGCGCCGCGTCGGCCTGGCGTTGGATCGCATCGGCTTCGCGGTGGAAGACCGCGACCGCGCCAGCGGCGTCTATTACGTGCGCTACGCCGATCCGGAAGCCAACAGCAAGAAGGACAAAGGCCTCCTGTCCAAGCTGGCGTTCTGGAACAGCGAGGGCGGTAAGGCCAAGGCGTTGAAGTATCAGGTGCGGCTCAAGGAAAGCGGTGAAACCACGGACATCCGCGTGTTCATGGAAGATGGCAAGCCGGCCAACAATGAAACCGGCACCCGCATCACCAGCTTGCTCTATGAGCAGTTGAAGTAGTGGCCGATTTTCGCTTCGCCAGCCTGGGCAGTGGTAGCAAGGGCAATGCCTGGGTGGTGCAAGCCGGCCGGACCACGGTCATGGTGGATTGCGGTTTCGGCCCGCGCGAAGCGGCGCGGCGTCTGGCCCGCCTTGGCCTGGCGGCGGAAGACCTGGATGCCCTCCTGGTGACCCACGAACATGGCGATCATGGGCGCGGGGTGGCCAATCTGGCGGCCAAGGCGCGTTGTCCAGTGTGGCTCAGCCACGGTTGCCACGCCATGCTGGAGGCCCTGGGCAGCGCGCCCATTTCGGCGAACATCCTCGCCGGCCACGCGACCTTCGCATTGGGGGACTTGCAGGTGACGCCCTACCCGGTACCGCACGATGCGCGTGAGCCGGTGCAATTCACCTTCTCCGATGGCGCTCGCCGCTTTGGCTTGCTCACCGATGCCGGCCATGTGACGCCGCATATGGAAGCGGTGCTGGATGGCTGCGCCGCCCTGGCGCTGGAGTGCAACCACGACGTGGCCATGCTGCAAGCGGGCAGTTATCCGGTGGCGTTGCAGCGGCGCATCCTCGGGCCCTTCGGACATCTCGACAATGTGGCGGCGGCGGCCTTGCTGGCACGCATCGGCGGCGCCGGGCTCACGCATGTGGTGGCGGCGCACCTCTCGGCACACAACAACGCGCCCGAGTTGGCTCGTGCCGCGCTGGCCGGGGCGTTGGGCTGCGAAGATACCTGGGTCGGCGTGGCCGACCAGGAAACAGGACTGGACTGGCGGGATATCTGATGGAAGTTGACGAAAACACGGCAGCGGCACTGGAAGTCGCAACCACCTTCGCGGAACTGGGGCTGGCACCCGATATCCTGCGGGCACTGAGCGACCTGGGCTACAGCATTCCCACGCCGATCCAGCAACAGGCGATTCCCCTGGTGCTTGCCGGGCGCGACCTGATGGCGCAAGCACAGACCGGCACCGGCAAGACCGCCGCCTTCGCCCTGCCGCTGTTGCAGAAAATGCTTGCGCACGCCAACACCAGTGCTTCACCGGCCCGCCACCCGGTGCGTGCCCTGGTCATTACCCCGACGCGGGAACTGGCGATTCAGGTGCACGAAAGCGTGGTCGACTACAAAAAACATTTGCCCTTGCGCAGCACCGTGGTGTTCGGTGGCGTCAACATGAAAGAGCAGGAAGCCGATCTGCGCCGCGGGGTGGAAATTCTGGTCGCCACCCCCGGCCGCTTGCTCGATCACGCCGGGAACAAGATGGTGCAGCTCTCGCAGGTGCAGTTCCTGGTGCTCGACGAGGCCGACCGCATGCTGGATATGGGCTTTCTGCCCGACCTGAAGCGCATCCTTGATCTGCTCCCGGCGCAGCGGCAGACCCTGCTGTTCTCCGCCACCTTCGACGACAGCATCGTCGGCCTGGCCAGGAGCTTTCTGCGGAACCCCCTGAAAGTCGAAGTCGCCCGCCGCAATACCGCCGCCGAACTGGTCGAGCAGGTGGTGCACCGGGTGGAGGAGGAGGCCAAGATGGACGCCCTGCTGCGCGTGCTCAAGGCGCGCGAGATCAACCAGGCCCTGGTGTTCACCCGCACCAAGATTGCCGCCGACAAACTCGGCCGGCGCCTGCAGAAACGCGGCGTGCAGACCGGCATCATCCATGGCGACAAGGCGCAACTGGAACGCCTGGCCGCGCTCGATGGCTTCAAGCAGGGCAAAGTGCAACTGCTGGTGGCCACCGACATCGCCGCGCGCGGCCTCGACATCGTCGAACTTCCCTGCGTGGTCAATTTCGAACTGCCCTATGCGCCAGAAGACTATGTGCATCGCATTGGCCGCACCGGGCGCGCCGGCGCTTCCGGGCTGGCCATCTCCCTGGTGTCGCATGAAGAAGAGCGGTTGCTGGCCGCCATCCGCAAATTTCTCAAGCGCGATCTGGTTGAAGCGCCCCTGCCTGAAACCGCACCGCCGCACCCGGTCGCGGTGGTGGCGCCGGTGGCCGCGGATGGGCAACCCGATATACAGCCCGATATACAGCCCGACGCCACCCAACCGCGCTGTGGACGGCCGCGCCGAGAGCCGGTCTGCGCTTTGCTGCTGCCGCCGCTGGACAAAGTGGCGGCAGCGGGGGCCCCAGCGGCCCAGGCCAATCTTCCCGCATGAGCCTGGAGGGTTTGCTGCTGCTCCTGCTGGCCGCGCTGGCCTGGTTCTGGTGGGATAGCCTGCAAAAACGCGAAATCGCCCTCGCCACGGCGCGCCTGGCTTGCGAACGCGCCGGCGTGCAATTCCTCGATGCCAGCGTGGCGCTACGCAAACTCCGGTTGCGCCGCGATGCCATGCAACGCGCCCGGTTTTACCGCGAATACGCTTTCGAATACTCCACTCAGGGAGACGACCGCCAACCTGGCTGGGTCTGGCTATTGGGCGCGTGCGTGGTCAATGTCACCCTGGTCGAACAGAACGGGGTGCCGTTTCGTGCCTGACCCCCATCTGCCTATGCCTGACCCCCATCTGCCTACGCGCCTGTCAACCTCGCCGCCACCGCTGACCGCGGTTGAGGCGCGCGTCCTTTGCGTGCTGATCGAGAAAGAGAAAATCACCCCGGACGCCTATCCACTGACCGTCAACAGCCTGACCGCCGGTTGCAACCAGAAGACCTCGCGCGATCCGGTCATGGCCCTTGCGGAAGCCGAGGTACAGGCGACGCTGGAAGCCTTGCGCGGCCGCACCCTGATCATGGAAAGCTATGGCGCCTCGGGGCGAGTGCTGCGCTACGCCCACAACTTCGGCAAGGTCTACGGCCTGCCTGGTGGCGCGGTCGATCTTCTCGCCATACTGGTGTTGCGCGGCCCACAAACCGCCAGCGAACTGCGCGCCAATTGCGAGCGCCTGCACCATTTCGCGGATGCGTCGGCGGTGGAAGCTTATCTGGAGGAACTGGCGAGCCGGGAAAGTGGCGCCCTGGCGTTGCGGCTGACGCGCCAGCCCGGCGCGCGGGAACCGCGCTGGGCGCATTTGTTGTGCGGTGAGCCGTTAGATATTCCTGTCGCGCCGGTCGCCAAGTCTGATCTGAGCGAGCGCGTCACCCGACTGGAACAGGACGTGGCGGAATTGCGCGCGGCGCTGGCCAGGTTGGTCTGACGATCATGGCCGGATGGCCTGATTAAGCCCCTACCCCTCGGTAACCCGAGAAAAGGAAACACGCCGGCATCGTAGTGGTTTCCCCTAATCCGGCTCGAAGCGCAGCGCCAGCGAGTTCAGGCAATAACGCATCCCGTTCGGCGGCGGGCCATCGTCGAAGACATGGCCGAGATGGCCGTCGCAACGGGCGCAGCGGATTTCCGTGCGAATCATGGCGTGGCTCACGTCGCGGATACCGCGGATGTGCGCGGGATCGAAAAGCTGGGTGAAGCTCGGCCAGCCGGTGCCGGATTCGAATTTGGCGGTGGAGTGGAATAGCGGCAGGTCGCACAGGCGGCAGTGGTAAACCCCCGCTTTCTGGTTTTTCAGCAGGCCGCCACAGAATGGGGGTTCCGTGCCCTGGTGCAGGATGACCCGGCGTTCTTCCTCGGACAGGCTGGCCGCGAGCGCGGCTTTTTCTTCCTCACTGGGTGGCGTGAGATCATGACCGGAAGCGGAGCGGTTGGCAGTCTTGTTCATGCGCATCTTCGGTTCAGGGCTTGCGGGCCACCATGAGAAACACCGGATACCCGCGAGTTCCCGTCGCGGTTTCCTTGGCAATCTCGCATACCGTGGTGAAGCGTGCCGCCACAAAGCCGGCCGCCTCGGCCTTGCGCGCCAGTTCCGAGCGCGAGAAACCGGGGTGCACGTCGACTTCGCTGCCGTGGAAGGAACCATCTTCCTGGTCCAGGTCAGCCACGCACAGCCAGCCGCCGGAGTTCAGCAGGGCATGGAAGGTGGCGAGGATGGCGGCGGTATCCGGGACATGATGCAACACCATCGAGGAATAGATCAGGTCGTAGCGTTCATCCGGCAGGGGCTGGCTGGTCAGGTCGGCCTGGCGCGCGGCCATGTTGGCAACGCCGCGCGCGGCGATCTTTTCGCGCAAGACTTCCAACATGCCGGCGGAACTGTCCTTGAGTGTGATGTGGCCCAGCGCGCCTTGCAGGGGAAAACTCAACAGGCCGGTGCCGCAGCCATAATCCAGCGCTCGCATGGTGGTGTTGAGGGGAATCGCCGCGTGGATGGCGGCGGCGATCTGGTCGGCGCGTTCCTGGAAGACCGGGTTGCTGTCCCAGGCGCGGGCTTTGCTGTCGAAGTCGATCATGACGGGGGTACTGAATGAGAAAGCCAGGATTATCGTCGGTGTAACCCGGCGGCTGCTAAGCTGCGCGCCGCGTACGGAGAGAACGATGACTCAAGCGTTGCAAACTATTCTGGCCCGGCATCAATTCAACCCAACCCGATTGCTGCAAATCCTGCGTGAGGCGCAAGAAGCGCTGACCTGGATCGCCCCCGAGTACATCGACACCCTGGCCGCTGGTCTCGGCCTGCCGCGCGCGCGGGTGGAGGGGGTGGCGGGGTTCTACCGCTTTCTCCATACCGACGCGCCCTGCCGCTATCGTCTGCTGTTCTCCGACAACATCACCGACCGCATGCTCGGCAACCAGGATTTGCTGACCACCCTGTGCGAGATGTTGTGGGTGGAACGTGGACATATCTCGGAAGATGGCCTGGCCAGCGTGGATACCACCTCTTGTACCGGGATGTGCGATCAGGGGCCGGCGCTGCTGGTCAACGGTTGGGCAATTCCGCGTCTCTCCCGTGAGCGCATCGCGCGCATCGCCGAATTGATTCTCGCCCAGGCGCCGGTCGAGACTTGGCCGCGTGAGCTGTTCGCGGTGGCGGACAACCTTCGCCGCGCCGATATTTTGCTCGGCAACCCGCTGCAACCGGGCGACGCGCTACGCGTTGCCCTACCTTTGGGGCGCGCCGCCCTCCTGGAGGAAATCAAGCATTCCAACTTGCGCGGGCGCGGTGGCGCCGGCTTCGCCACCGGCCTGAAATGGGCGGCCTGCCGCGACGCCGCCGGCGACGGCAACGAACATACCCCGCGTTATGTGGTGTGCAACGCCGACGAGGGCGAGCCCGGCACCTTCAAGGATCGCGTCCTGCTTTCTACCCAAGCCGATCTGGTGTTCGAAGGCATGACGGTGTGCGCCTATGTCATCAACGCCAGCCACGGCTTTCTCTATCTGCGCGGCGAATACCGCTATCTGCTGGCGCCGCTCAATGCCGTGTTGGCGCGGCGGCGCGAGGCTGGCCTGCTGGGACGCGACATTCTGGGCCATGCCGGCTTCGACTTCGACATTGAAATCCACCTCGGCGCCGGTGCCTATGTCTGCGGTGAGGAATCGGCGCTGATCGAGTCGCTCGAAGGCAAGCGCGGCATCCCGCGCAACCGGCCGCCTTACCCGGTTAGCCACGGCTACCTGCAATGCCCGACCACGTTGAACAACGTCGAGACCTTTTGCGCGGCCGCCCTGGTGGCGGCCAAGGGAGCTGACTGGTATCGCGGCATCGGCACGGTGAAGTCGGCTGGAACCAAGGTGCTGTCGGTATCCGGCGACTGCGCTCGCCCTGGTATCTACGAATATCCGTTCGGGGTGACCGTGCGCCAGGTGCTTGCCGACTGTGGCGCGGAAAACACCCTCGCCGTACAAATAAGCGGCCCCTCCGGCGCGTGCATCGCAGCCGATGAGTTCGACCGCCGCATCGCCTTCGAAGACCTCGCCACCGCCGGCGCCTTCATGGTGTTCGACCGCTCCCGCGACATGTTCGAGGTGGCGCGCAACTTCGCCCACTTCTTCGCCCATGAGAGCTGTGGCTTCTGCACCCCCTGCCGGGTCGGCACCGCCATGTTGCGATCCACCATGGACAAGATCGCCGCTGGCCACGGCACGCTTTATGACCTGGCCGAAATCGAGAAGCTCGACCGCGTGCTCAACCAGTCCGCCCATTGCGGCTTGGGCCACACCGCTTGCAACCCGACGCTGGATACGATGAAGCGTTTCCGCCCCACTTATGAGCGGCGCCTTAAATCGCTCGATTTCGAACCCGCCTTCGACCTCGACGGCGCGCTCGCGGCCGCCCGCCGCATGACCGGCCGCGACGATACCGGTGCCCACCTTTCCACGGAGATCGAGGCATGAGCGAAACCTTCCAGCTCGACGGCGAAGACGTCGCCTTCGCTCCCGGCCAGACCGTGCTGCAAGCGGCGCTTTCCGCCGGCCGCTACATCCCGCACCTGTGTTATCACCCGGAATTCAAGCCGCATGGCAGTTGCCGGGTATGTACGGTACAGGCCAACGGTCGCACGCAGGCCGCTTGCACCCTGCCGGCCGCAGCCGGGCTGGAGGTGGAAAGCGCCAGCGAGGAAATGAATGCGTTGCGCCGCACCCTGGTGCAGATGTTGTTCGCCGAGGGCAATCACTTCTGCCCCTCCTGCGAAAAGAGCGGCAACTGCGTGTTGCAGGCCCTGGGTTCCGACCTCGGGGTGCTGACGGCGGGGTTCCGGCACTTTTACCCGGACCGTCCGGTGGACGCCTCACACCCGGACATCCTGCTCGATTTCAACCGCTGCATTCTCTGTGAACTCTGCGTGCGCGCCTCCTGCGAGGTGGACGGCAAATGCGTGTTCGCCCTGTCCGGGCGCGGCCTGGACAAACATCTGATCGTCAACGCCGCCTCCGGCAAGCTCGTTGACACCGACATCGCCCTCTTTGACAAGGCGATGGAGGTCTGTCCGGTGGGAGTGATCCTGAAAAAGCGGGTCGGCTTCGCCGTGCCCATCGGCCAGCGTCGTTACGACCAGCGCCCGATCAGCGCCCAGGCGCTCGATGACGCGCCACGTGCGTCCGCCGCTTCTGGCGAATGCGCCGCCTGCGAGGGCAGCGGAGCCGTTAGCGCTTTAGCGCTTACGGCACCGGCGTCCTCCTTTGGCGAGGAAACACCATGAGCAAGAAACTCCGGGTCGCGACCACTTCACTGGCCGGTTGTTTTGGCTGCCACATGTCCTTGCTGGACATCGACGAACGCCTGTTCACCCTGCTCGAATACATCGAGTTCGACCGCAGCCCGCTCACCGACATCAAGCACTGCGGCCCGTGTGACATCGGCCTGGTGGAAGGCGGCATCTGCAACGCGGAAAACGTCCATGTCCTGCGTGAGTTCAGGAAGAACTGCAAGATTCTGGTGGCCGTGGGTGCCTGCGCCGTCACTGGCGGCCTGCCAGCGCAGCGCAACCACCTGGACCTGGCCGACTGCCTGCAGGAGGTCTACCTCACCGAAATCAGCCTGGTGAACGGCGGCATTCCCAATGACCCGGAACTACCCCTGCCGCTGGACAAGGTGCACCCGCTGCACGAAGTGGTGAAAGTGGATTACTTCCTGCCCGGCTGCCCGCCCTCGGCCGACATGATCTGGAAATTCCTGACTGACCTGCTGGCCGGGCGCACGCCCAGCTTCGGGCCGGAATTGATTCGCTACGATTAACGTGAAACAACCGCGCGTCTTCACTGTAGCGCCGGCTTCATCATCCTGGGCAGCCTCTCCGCCATGAAAATTAGCGAGAAACAATCGCCACGCCGTAGCCCACATATATTATCCGCACGTGGCTGGTAGCGTAGTTGCCGACCGGCCACCACGATGATGTTCCGGGTTACCGACACCCTGGCCGGGCGCGATGCCAGGTTTTCCGTCTGGCCATGTGCCGGGTTTTTTGTCTCAACCTGACCATGTGGCAAAATCCCCCTACACCATCAATCGGCATGTACCAAGGCATGTACCAAATGAAACCAACCTTTAGCATGCCCCTTTATCAACGCGGCTTACGAGCCACACTCTAGCAGCCTGTCGGACTTTGGTCGTCGATAGCGAAAATCGGCCCCAGCGAGGCCAGTTTTTGCCGGATTTGCCGCCGCATAGCCCAGCTATGGGGCAAAAATCCGGTGAAAAATGGACCACTGCGGTCGGTTTGCAGCCGACGATTCCAAAGTCCGACAGGCTGCTAGCCCGGATATTGCATGAATTCGCGTGATGATCGCGCAGGCCATTGTTTGTAATGGGAATTTTGCGAAGGAGCGGCGTAGCTATTCATACGCCCGACTGAGCAAGACTTTCCAGTGCGGACAAGGGACCAGTGAGGGCGAGCGAGTATTCATGCAATATCCGGGCTAGATAGATTCAAATCCAGTCGAGCCAGCCATGTCGGGAAATCTATTCATCGTCTCCGCCCCCTCCGGCGCCGGTAAATCCAGCCTGGTCAACGCCCTGCTGGAACGCGACCCGGCGATTCGCCTATCGATTTCCTACACCACACGCTCGCCGCGCCCTGGCGAGGAAGATGGTGTGCATTACCACTTCGTCAACCACGCGGACTTTCAGGAGCGCCTGGGGCGAGGCGAGTTTCTGGAAAGCGCCGAGGTCTACGGCAACCACTACGGCACCTCGCAACCGTGGATCGAGGCCGAACGCGCCGCCGGCCGCGACATCCTGCTGGAGATCGACTGGCAGGGCGCCGCCCAGGTGCGCCGCCTGGTCCCCGACGCCGTTTCCATCTTCATCCTGCCGCCCTCCATCGAGGAACTCCGTCGCCGCCTGCAAGGGCGCGGCACCGACAGCGAGGAAGTAATCGCCCGGCGCATGGCAGTGGCGCGGGAAGACATCTCCCACTGCCTGGAATTTGATTATGTGGTGGTCAACGACCAGTTCGACACCGCCCTGGCCGATCTCCTGGCCATCGCCAGAACGCAGCGCCTAGCTATTCATGCACAGGAAAAACGCCTGGCCGGTTTGTTGCTGGATTTGTCGATCTGATGCGGTGCGCTTTGCTTACCGCATCCTACGGGCTGTAGCGCCGGCGCTACAGGTTCCCTCCTCGGCTAACGGGCACCCGGGATCAGCCGAAGTGGCAGACGTAGTGATAAGCCTCGCCCGCCGCCACCTCGATCTCGAAGCTGGAGTTGCCCGGCACAGAGAAAGATTCACCGGCGCCGTATTGCTTCCACTCGATTTCACCCCTCAACTGCACACGGCAGCGGCCATCCACGCCTTCCATGATTTCCGGCACGCCGGTATTGAAGGTCAGGCGCGCCGGCAGGATGACGCCCACGGATTTCTTGCTGCCGTCGGCGAACTGGACTGTGTGGGAGATACATTTTCCATCGAAGTAGACGTTGGCTTTCTTGATGACGGCGACGTTGTCGAATTGGGTCATTTTCATTTCCTTTCTGCATGTAGGAACGGGCTTGCCCGCGCAAGCGATCGCGGGCATACCCTCAAGGGGCACAAGAGCCCGCTCCTACGAGGTTATTTGCGTTTCGCGTCCAACTTCGCCGCAATCCGCATGCGCAACGCATTGAGTTTGATGAAGCCGCCCGCGTCTTTCTGGTCGTAGGCGCCAGCATCGTCCTCGAAGGTGGCGATGGTGGCGTCGAACAGCGAGTCGGTCCTGGAGTCGCGGCCGACCACGATGACGTTGCCTTTGTAGAGCTTCAGCCGCACCGTGCCGTTGACGTTGGCCTGGGTGTAGTCGATCAGCGTTTGCAGGGCGCGGCGTTCCGGCGCCCACCAGTAGCCGTTGTAGATCAGGCTGGCGTAGCGCGGCATCAGGTCGTCTTTCAGGTGGGCGACTTCGCGATCGAGGGTGATCGATTCGATGGCGCGATGGCCTTTCAGCAGGATGCTGCCGCCGGGGGTTTCGTAGCAGCCGCGCGACTTCATGCCGACGTAGCGGTTTTCCACCAGGTCGAGGCGGCCGATGCCGTGCTTGCCGCCCAGTTCATTCAGTTTCGCCAGCACCTCGTGGGCCTTCATGGACTGGCCATTGATGGCCACCACGTCGCCACGCGCGTATTCCAGTTCCAGATATTCAGCTTGATCCGGCGCCTTTTCTGGCGACACGGTCCAGCGCCACATTTCCTCTTCGGCCTCGGCGTTGGGGTCTTCCAGATGGCGGCCTTCGTAGGAGATATGCAGCAAATTGGCGTCCATCGAGTAGGGCGAGCCGCCGGCCTTGTGCTTCATCTCGACCGGGATGCCGTTCTTTTCCGCATAGGCGAGCAGCTTCTCGCGGGAGAGCAGATCCCACTCGCGCCAGGGGGCGATAACCTTGATGTCCGGTTTCAGCGCGTAGGCGCCGAGTTCGAAACGCACCTGATCGTTGCCCTTGCCGGTGGCGCCGTGGCAGATGGCGTCGGCGCCGGTGGCGTTGACAATCTCGATCAGACGCTTGGCGATCAGCGGCCGGGCGATGGAGGTGCCGAGCAGATATTCGCCCTCATAGACGGTGTTGGCGCGGAACATCGGGAAGACGAAATCGCGCACAAATTCTTCGCGCAGGTCGTCGATGTAAATCTGTTCCGGCTTGATCCCGAATTGCAGCGCCTTGGCGCGCGCCGGCTCCAGTTCTTCACCCTGGCCGAGGTCGGCGGTGAAGGTGACCACCTCGCATTGATAGGTGTCTTGCAGCCATTTCAGGATGACCGAGGTGTCGAGGCCGCCGGAGTAGGCGAGGACTACTTTTTTGATGTCGCTCATAGTTGATCTTCAGAAATATCCGCGAGTTTGAGTAAATGCCTGAACAGGCCGGTTTTCAGCGATTCATTGCCGTGAATTGGCACCGACAACCGTGCCATGCTGCCCGATCTTCCGTAAATATGATGGTTGCCGTTGATCCGCATGAGCTGCCAGCCATGCCGTTCCAGCAAACGGGCAAGTTCCTTGCCACTGATTGATTTCATACCGCGATTTCAAGGACGCGATCCGTCGCTTCCGTGGCTATCTGGCTGACATCCACGGCCAGGCAGCCTTCCACCGCCTCGTAGAGATTGACAAGCAATTCCTCGAAATCCTCTCCCTGGGTGGCGCATCCGGGAAGAGCGGGGACTTCGGCCCAATAACCACCTTCTTCGGCGTTATGGACGATGACTTTCAGCTTCATGGCACGGACCTCCTCATGTTCAAGGCGGTCAGTCCTCGACGCGCCCACGCAGCAGATATTCCAGCAACGCTTTCTGGGTGTGCAGACGGTTTTCCGCCTCGTCCCAGACCACCGATTGCGGGCCGTCGATGACGGCGGCTTCCACTTCCTCGCCGCGATGCGCGGGCAGGCAGTGCATGAACAGGGCAGCGTCGGCGGCCACCCGCATCATGTCGCTATCCACCTGCCAGTCGGCGAAGGCCTTGATACGGGAGGCGGATTCCGCTTCAAAGCCCATGCTGGTCCAGACGTCGGTGGTCACTAGATCGGCGCCACGGCAGGCGTCCATCGGGTCGGCGAATTCTTCGTAATGGGTGGTGGTGAACAGGCCGGCGCGGGCCGCTTCCACTTCATAGCCGGGCGGGGTGGAAACGTGGACGTTGAAGTCGAGCACCTCGGCGGCTTGCAGCCAGGTGTTGCACATGTTGTTGGAGTCGCCGATCCAGGCCACGGTCTTGCCCTGGATCGAGCCGCGCCGTTCGATGAAGGTAAAGATGTCGGCCAATATCTGGCAGGGGTGGTATTCGTTGGTGAGGCCGTTGATCACCGGCACCCGCGAATGGGCGGCAAAACGTTCGATGATGTCCTGCTCGAAGGTGCGGATCATCACCACGTCCACCATGCGCGAGATCACTTCCGCCGCGTCTTCCACCGGTTCACCACGGCCCAACTGGGTATCGCGGGTGTTCAGGTAGATCGCGGCACCGCCCAACTGGTGCATGCCCGCCTCGAAGGAAAGGCGAGTGCGGGTCGAGTTCTTCTCGAAGATCATCGCCAAGGTGCGGTCAGCCAGCGGATGGTAGGGCTGATAGCGCTTGAAACGATCCTTGATGACGCGGGTACGGGCGAACAGGTGTTCCAGTTCGTCACGGGAAAAATCCTTGAATTGCAGGAAATGCTTCAGTGCCGGTGACATGGAACTTACTCCAGGAACGCCTTGATCAACGCCGCCAGTTTTTCTGTGAGGAAAGCGGCTTCCTCGCGCTTCAGGATCAGCGGTGGCAGCAGGCGCACCACCGACTCATTGGTGACGTTGATCAGCAGTTTCCGCGCCAGCGCCTGTTTCACCAGGTCGCCGCAGGGCCGATCGAGTTCGATGCCGATCATCAGTCCCTGGCCACGCACCTCGCGCACACCGGCGACTCCGGCGAGGCGGTGCAGCAGATCGGCGCGGATAAAGGCGCCGACTGCCGCCGCGTTTTCCAGCAACTTGTCGTCTTCCATCACCCGCAAGGTGGTGAGCGCCGCCACGCAGGCTAGCGGATTGCCGCCGAAGGTGGAACCGTGCTTGCCCGCTACGAAGGTTTCCGCCGCCACGCCGCGCGCGAGACACGCCCCGATCGGTACGCCTGAGCCCAGGCCCTTGGCCAGGGTCATCACGTCGGGCTTGATGTCCGTATGCTGGAAGGCGAACCAGGTGCCGGTGCGGCCGATGCCGGTCTGCACTTCGTCCAGCATCAGCAGCCAGGTGTTTTCGTCACAGATACGGCGCAATTGGGCCAGATAGTCGAGTTGTGGAACCTGCACGCCGCCCTCGCCCTGATACGGCTCCACCAGCACGGCAACGATATTCTTGTGATGTTCGGCCAAAGCGGCGACGGCCCCAGCATCGCCGAAGGGGACACGCACGAAACCGGTCACTAGTGGCTCGAAACCCGCCTGTACCTTGCGGTTGCCGGTGGCCGAGAGAGTGGCCATCGTCCTGCCGTGGAAGCTTTTTTCCATGACCACGATGGCCGGGTTTTCGATGCCGCGGTTGTGGGCATAAAGGCGAGCGATCTTGATCGCCGCTTCATTGGCCTCGGCCCCGGAATTGCAGAAAAAAGCGCGTTCCAGACCGGACAAGGTGCACAGGCGCTCGGCCAAGCGTTCCTGGAGGGGAATCCGATACAGATTGGAGGTGTGGAGCAGCCGTCCGGCTTGCTCGCACAAGGCTCGCGCCAGAACCGGATGGGCATGGCCCAAGCCGCTGACGGCCACCCCGGCGAGGGCATCCAGATAGCGGTCGCCGTTCTCGTCGAACAGCCAGACCCCTTCGCCACGGTCAAACGCCACCGGCTGGCGAGCATAGGTTTGCATCAGGTAATCGGACATTTCTAGGCTTTCCATGCGCTGAAAAACAGTTGCGGCAGCCACGGCCGCCGCTCAGCGTCGATAAAGAAAGCGGGGAAACATACCACCAAATCATTAAATTACAAACGGGGCGGAAGGCCTCCAGCAGGATCGTAGCGCCGAATGATGCGGTTCGCTGCGCTCACCCCATCCTACGAGGCCTACCTATCCCGAAACCCCGCCAGCACCTCCTGCAACGCGCGAGCTTTGTCCTGGCATTCCTGGTATTCGGCCGCGGCGTCGGAATCCGCCACCAGGCCGCCGCCGGCCCAGAAACGCAGATGGTTGTCGGCGCGGGTGAGGGTGCGAATGGCGAGGTTGCTATCCATGCCACCATCGTGGCCGAGATAACCGATGGCGCCACAATAGATGCCGCGCCTTTCCGCTTCCAGTTCCTCGATGATCTGCATGGCGCGCAGTTTTGGAGCGCCCGTGATCGAGCCGCCGGGAAAGGCCGCCGCCAGTTGATCGAGGGCGGTCTTGCCCGGACGCAAGCGGCCCCGCACGGTGCTGACCAGATGATGCACGGTGGCAAAACTTTCCACGGCGAACAGGCTGGGCACGGTGACGCTGCCAGGAACGCAGACCTGGCCCAGGTCATTGCGCAGCAGGTCCACGATCATCAGGTTTTCCGCGCGGTCTTTCGCGCTGCTGAAAAGTTCAGCCTTACGTCGGGCGTCTTCGCCTGGGTCTTCGCTGCGTGGCCGGGTTCCCTTGATCGGGCGGGTTTCAACCAGACCGCCCCGCACCGAGAGAAAGCGTTCCGGCGAGGAGGACAGCACCTGGCCGAAGGGAAAGTTGAGCCAGGCCGAAAACGGCGCCGGATTGCGCGCGCGCAGCGCCAGGTAAAGCGGCCAGGGATGGCCGCGGCAGGGGGCGGCGAAGCGCAAGGCCAGGTTGACCTGGTAGCAATCGCCCTCCCGGATGTAGTTCCGCACCTGGGCGAAAGCCCGCCGATAAGCCTCGGCGCTGAGGCTGGAGTCGATCTCGCCGGTAAGGGCGAAATCCGGCGCGTCCGGCGCCCCCCGTAAGCTGGCCAGAAAGCGGTCCGCCCATGCCCGCCCGACAGTATCGTCACTCGCCCAGAGCCGGCAGGTGCGATCAAAGTGGTCAACTACCAACGCGCCGTCGTAAATCCCCACCGCCATTTCCGGCAGGCCTTCAGCATTGCTGGCCAGGCTCGGCAGGCGATGCAGGCGCCGCGCCAGGTCGTAAGCGAAGTAACCCAGAGCGCCGCCGACGAAGGGCGCCACCGCCGCATCCACTTGCGGGCCGAGTTGCGCGCGCAGCAATTGCAGGGGGCACGCCCGGCTCAGCTTGAAGTGGCCATCCATGGACTCGATGCGGGTTTCCAGCCCACGCGTGACCAAGGTGGCACGCGGCCACGCAGTGATGATGTCGTGGCGACCAGCCCGGCAGGCCGGCCAGGCGCTGTCCAGCCAATGCGCCCAGGGCTGCCGCGCCAAAGGGGCGAACAAACGCGCGCAGTCGTCGGGATAAGGCAGGTCGAGAGAAATAGTCAAAACGTAGGATCCAAAGCACGGCAGCGGTTCGCCCTGACGGGATGAGCCGCCTGATAAATCCCCTACCCCGCGGGGGCCAAGTCGATGTTGGGGCGGCTTGGGCTTCGACTTGCGAGGGGCACGCATTGTAGCGGGCGAAATGCCGGCGCTCCTGGCCGTGGCCACGGTGGCTGGTATGTCGAGAAGTCCACAGTTTCTGTGGATAACTCTGTGCACAAACACGGGACAAGTCGCCTGGCTGCCCCGCCCATCGGTCGCTTGTGTCTGGCGACTACTTTTTAGGCAGGCATCCAACTATTAAAAATCAATGGGTTACAAAAACATCCAACAACATCATGGAGATACGCACGCTTTCTGACAAAGATGTTGCAACTGTGGACACAAGTCGCACTTGACACCCTTAAAAGATGGCGAGAAGCCAGTGCTGAAGCGGGTTTACACCCCAAGCCGGCAGCCCGCACGCCTTGTTCGGCCCACAAGCGGGCCTCCTACGGCGCGTAGACGAAATACAACCCCAACTGCCGCAACAAGTTCTGCCCCAACGCGTCTTCGTTGCCAACCAGGCGGGGTCGCACGGCGACTATCTGGACTCTGGACAGGCCGGCCGCCAGCGGCAGTGCGGGAGGAAAGGAAAATTCCAGGGTTTGCGCCACGCCCTGGCCAGGCTGCGCGAGCGATCCCTTGGGCTGCGCCGCGACGGGCAATGCGGGACAGCTTGCCGGGCGCTCGCGCGCCAGCCGTTCCAGGGGCGCACGAGCGCCTTGTTCGAGACGGGCCAGCGCGGAGTCGAGCTCGGCGGCGGGCGCGCACAAATCCAGCAGGCTGACGTCTGCTTCGACCCCCGTGCTGGATTCCGCAGTGACTTGCAGCGCAATGCTTACGGCGGCAAGCGCCCCCTCTACCCGAGCCGGCACCCTCGCCTCCAGATGGCCACGCAGGCTGAGCGGCAGGCGTTCGTCGCGCCCAGCCGCCCGCCGCCACTTGAAGCCTTCCATGAACCACGCCAGGCCCCTTCCCGCATGGGTGGCGGTGTCTGGAAGCCGTAAGTAGTCGAAGCCATGGCCGGTCAGCATGCCGTTCTCGCCGAGGCGCTCCACATCCGCCTGAACCAGGGCTTCCAGGGCTTCACGGCCAGGTTGCGCGGCCACCACGCGGGTGCTGATCCAATGCCTCGCTTGCGGGCCGAAATCCACCCCGGCGAGAAGGTCGTAGATCGGCTTGGGCAGCCCGGCCGCTTGCGGCGAGGCGAAGGCGAGCAGGCTGTAGGCGCGCCCCTCATGCACGCTGGCAAGTTGGAACACGATCGCGCCGCCGTCATTGGCCGGGCGCCGGCAGACCAGCCAGCGCACGCCGGCGATGTCGAGCCCGCCGATTTCCGCGCCGCGGCCGTACTGAGCGCCCCATTTTTTGCGCAGATTGGCGTGGAACGCCGCCGCGTCGGCCTTGAGTGGCGTGGACTCGCGCGGCAGCGCGACTTGCAGAGCGACGCCCTGGAGAGCCAGCCACTCCAGCAGATAAACGCCGTCCTCCTTTTCCTGCGCCGGATCGCCACGCCGCCAGCCGGCATCCGGCGACAGGTGTAGAGCGTCGATGCGCAACGCCTCCGCCAACGCGGCCTGCACCGATAACAACAACATCCCGCACAACAGCCAGCCTCTCATGCTAATTTCGCCGCCCCATGTCTGAACCCTCACTTTCCATCCCTCTTAACGTGAAACAAGCTCACGTCCCTCCTGTAGCGCCGGCTTTATGTCCCGCGGGGACGGTATCCTTTAGGGCCAGCCGGCTTCGTGGACCTGATCAGAAAGACGCCGGCTGGAAGCCGGTGCTACAAGTGCGACCGGTTTCATCAACCAGGGTGGTTCCTGGCCGCCATGACCGTTAGCCTACCCCACCTGGAGTTTCCGGAAGCCTTGCCGGTTTCCGCCCGGCGCGCCGACATCGCCGCCGCCCTGCTCGCGCACCCGGTGATCATTGTCTGCGGCGAGACCGGTTCCGGCAAAACTACGCAGTTGCCCAAGATCGTACTCGCCGCCGGGCGTGGCCGGGTGGGCCACGGGGTTGGCAAAACCGGTGGCCTGGTGGGCATGACGCAACCGCGCCGGATCGCCGCCAAAAGCGTGGCGGCGCGCATCGCCGAGGAAACGAAGAGCCGCCTCGGCGGCCTGGTCGGCTGGCAGGTACGCTTCACCGATCAGGTTTCAAAGGAGAGCCGGATCAAGGTGATGACCGACGGCATTCTGCTGGCGGAAACCCAGTCCGACCCCGAGTTCCGCGCCTACGACACCCTTATTCTCGACGAGGCGCATGAGCGCAGCCTGAACATCGACTTCCTGTTGGGCTACCTGAAGACCCTGCTGCCCCGCCGCCCCGACCTGAAGCTGATCTTGTCTTCCGCGACCATCGAGGCTGACCGCTTCTCCGCCTTCTTCGACGGCGCGCCGGTGGTGGAGGTGTCGGGGCGGACTTATCCGGTGGAGCTGCGCTACCACGCAACGGAGCGCGCAGCGGAAGGGGGCGTCGGCTCTCCGGCGAAGGAAGAAGAACCCGACTTCGACCTCGCCCTGATCCATGCCGTCGACGAACTCGCCGCCGCCGGGCCTGGTGACATCCTGGTGTTCCTGCCGGGCGAGCGGGAGATCCGCGACGCCCACGAAGCGCTGCGCAAGCACCATCCGCCGCAGACCGAAATCCTGCCGCTGTTCGCGCGCCTGTCGGTGGCCGATCAAGAACGGGTTTTCTCCTCCCACGCTGGCCGCCGCATCGTGCTCGCCACCAACGTGGCGGAAACTTCGCTCACCGTGCCCGGCATTCGTTATGTGGTGGATGCCGGCCTGGCGCGGGTGAAGCGTTATTCCATCCGCAACAAGATCGAACAGCTCAAGGTGGAAAAAATCGCGCAGTCTTCCGCCAACCAGCGCGCCGGGCGCTGTGGGCGGGTGGCGGCGGGCATCTGCATCCGCCTCTACGACGAAGCCGATTTCCTCGCCCGGCCGAAATACACCACCCCGGAACTGCTGCGCTCCTCGCTGGCCGGCGTCATCCTGCGGATGAAGTCGCTGCGCTTGCCGGAGATCGAAGTCTTCCCCTTCCTCGATGCCCCCGAGGGCAAACGCATCCGCGACGGCCAGCAACTCCTGGGCGAACTCGGCGCCCTGGACGAGCGCGGGCGGCTTTCCAGTATTGGCAAACAGCTCACCCACCTGCCGGTGGACCCACGCATCGGCCGCATGTTGATCGCCGCGAAGGATCGCGGCTGCCTGCATGAGGTGCTGGTCATCGCCGCCTTCCTCTCAGTCCAGGATCCGCGCGAACGGCCGCTGGAGCAGCAGGAAGCCGCCGACCAGAAGCACCGCCGCTTCATTGACCCCGATTCCGATTTCATCAGTCTGCTCAATCTCTGGGCACACATCGACCAACTCAGCGTCCACCGCAAATCGCAGAAGAAATTCCGCGACGCCTTGAAAGCCGACTTCCTTTCGCCCAACCGGGTGCGGGAATGGCATGACTTGTATGCACAACTGGCCACCCAGGTGAAGGAGCTGGGCTGGCAGGTGGGAGAGCCGGCGCCGCCACGTAGCGCTGGCGCTTCGCCGGCGGAGGCACCGGCGCTACCTTACGCCGCCCTGCACCAAGCCCTCCTGCCCGGCCTCCTCGGCAACCTCGGCATGCTCACCGAGGACGGCGCCTATCTCGGCGCGCGCGGCATGAAGTTCTGGATTTTTCCCGGCTCCGGGGTGAAAAAAAAACCGAAGTGGCTGCTCGCCGCCGAGATCGTGGAAACCAAGCGGGTGTATGCCCGCATGGTGGCGAAGATCGAGCCGGAGTGGATCGAACTCGCCGCCCGGCATCTGCTGAAAGTTTCCTACTCCGACCCGCACTGGGCCAAGAAACCGGCGCAGGTGGCGGCGTCCATGCGCGCCACCTTGTACGGCTTGCCGGTGGTGAATGGCCGCACGGTGCATTACGGCCCGATCGACCCGGTGCTGTCGCGCGAGCTGTTCATCAGAGGCGCCCTGGTCGCGGGCGAATTTGAGACCCGCGCGCCCTGGTTCGAACACAACCGCCGCCTGCTCGAAGAAATCGACGACCTCGCCCACCGCGCCCGCAATGCCCGCTTGGTGGTGGATGAGCATCGCCTGTACGAATTCTTCGACGCACGTGTGCCACCAGGCATCCACAACGGCGCGGCCTTCGACCGCTGGCGGCGCGACGTGGAGCAAGCCCAGCCGCGCCTGCTCTACCTGGAACGCGGCACGCTGCTGGCCGACGATCACGCTTCCCAAGAGCAGGAATTTCCGCCCGAGATCGACCTCAACGGCGCCCGCTACCCGCTCGCCTACCGCTTCGACCCCGGCACGGAAGACGACGGCGTCACCCTGATCGTCCCGCTCGCCGCGCTCAACCAGATTGCCCCGGCGCGCTGCGAATGGCTGGTGCCCGGCCTCCTGGAAGCAAAAATCACCGCCCTGATCAAGAGCCTGCCGCAATCCCTCCGCCGCGCCTTCGTGCCGGTGCCGGAGTACGCGAAAGCGGCGACGGCAGCCTTGGCGACCAACCCCGCCGATACCGCGCGCCTGGCGCCGCTTAACGACGCCCTCGCCGCCTTCCTCACAAAATCCACCGGCCAGCTCATCCCGCGAGATGCCTGGCGCCCGGAAGCCATCGCTGCCCACCTGACCATGAATTTCCGGGTGCAGGACGAAGCCGGCAAGACCCTGGCCGAAGGGCGCGATCTCGCGGCCCTGCGCCAGCAACTGGGCAGCGCCGCCAGCGAGGAACTGGCACGCTCCGCCGGCCAGTTCCAGCGCGACCAGATCACGAAATGGGACTTCGGAGACCTGCCGGAAACCGCAACGGTCAACAGTGGTGGTCGCGTTGGTGGTCAAATCGTCGCCGCCTTCCCGGCGCTGCAATGCGACGACGGCCAGGTCAACCTGCGCCTGTTCGACCATCCCGATGAAGCCCGCGCCGCACACCGCCTGGGCGTCGCCCGCCTGCTCTGGCTGGGCTTCCCCGACCTGCTGAAACAGGGCGAGCGCGACCTGGCCGTGCGCCTTAAACCTGCCTGCCTGCAATACGCCCTGTTGTTCAAGGGCGTCTCCTGTCTTGGCCTTACCCGCGACCTGCTGGCCGCCGCCGTGTTTGGCCTTCGAGAGGTCGCCGACATCCGCGGCCAGGCCGCGTTTGCCGAAGCCGCGCAAGCCATCCGCCCGCGCCTGTCGGAAACCTGCGCCCGCCTGGCCAACACGGCCACGGAATCCATCGCCGCCGCGCATCGACTCAGCCAGGCACTGGCCAAAGCCCCCGCCGTCTGGAAAGTGGCGGTCACGGACCTGCGCGAACAACTCGACGCCCTGGTATTTCCCGGCTTCCTGGTCGCCCACCCCGGCGAGCGCCTGGCCCACCTGCCGCGCTATCTCAAGGCCATGGAACTACGCCTGGCCAAGCTCCCCAACCAGCCCGCGCGCGACAGCACCGCACAACGCGAAATTGCCCCGCTGCTCAGCGCCTGGCGCAACCGCGTGGAACGCATGAAAGCGCAGGGCCAGAACAACCCACTACTTACCGCCTTCCGCTGGCAACTGGAAGAACTGCGCGTCTCCCTGTACGCCCAGGAACTGAAGACGCCGGAACCGGTGTCGGTGAAGCGACTGGAAAAGCGCTGGGCGGAAATCGTGGGCTAACTGAACCACGATCAAGTAGGGCGATCCGCCACAGAAATCTACGCGCGACCACCCCGGATCATGAAACCTGGCGCACCGGCGACGTAGCGCGACCTTCACCTTAGAACGGGTAATTCAGCCCCATCGAGAGGCCGAGAGCCCGGCTTTCGTTCAACTTCAGATTCTGGCTGCTCAAGGCCAGGAAATAGTTGGGGTGGCGCAGGCTGATCTGAACCGAGCCGAAGCGGGTCTCATAGCCCAGTCCGAGCCGCCAGCGCGAACCCACGCGGTAACTGGCCGCAAGTTGGGGAAACCACTGGCCGTCCACCGCTTCGGCGCCTGCCGTCAAGGTCGTGTTGCCAAGGGGATAGCCCCCCTCGATGCGCAGCTTGGGTTTGAGGTTGAGGTTGAGGGACTGGTAGCGATTGCCGCCACTGATACTGGCGGTCGTCCTCGGCACGAGAGAACCCCCGGCCAAGTCCCCGTTGATGGTCTGCTCGATCAAGGGCACCCGATTCCATTTGATGCGCCCAAGCAGGTCATTCACGGCGAAATCGAGACGGGCGCCATTCTGAAGCTGCCAGGCCAGTCCGAAATCAAGTGCGTAGCCCCAGCCGGCGGAAACATCCTGGTTCTCTGCCGGGGTGAAGGCATTGAAGCTGTTGGAGGGCGGTACGGCATGCAACCGAGTGTTGAAGAGTTGCCGATTGCCGACCAGGGTGGCCGACCCCAGCGTGGTCAGCAGATTGCCCCTGGCCGTTTCCACGCGCACGTCATAACCGTGCAGCAGCGAGGCTGCCACGCCCCAAGTCCATTCGCCGCCCCCGGCGGCCGCGAACGCCTTGGACAACCCCAGGCGCAGGCCGTCCGCCGCGAACCCGCGCAAGGAATAGTCCAGATCGAAGCCACGGGCCTGGCTGACCAGTTGGCCGGCCTGGTCGAGATAGTGGGCATCGACCGTGTCGCGGTTGGCCTTCAGCTGCCAGTCCTGGCGGTAGAAATAGCCCACCGACCAATCGCCGCGCCGCTCCCCGAGCGTCACCCGCATATTGGCGACCGCCAGATTGGTACCAGACCGGGCGCGGTAATTCGCCGGCCAGCGGTCATCGCTAAAATGGCTGACCAGCACCATGTCGTTGCCCGCGAACACGGCGCCGGTGTAGTCGAACGCATTCGCCGGGCGAGCCAAGCGGGCCGGGCTGTCCACCATCAACAGGTCCAGCCCCCAGGCGGGGGTGACGACGGCACTGGCGAGGATGAGGAAGCGGAAATGGTTTGTCTTCATACCCATGCACCCATAAAAAAACCGGCGGGAAAACCCGCCGGCTGGAATATCCCAAATAGTCGGGACTCGTGAAGATCGCGCGATCGTTACAGCAGCGATTCGAAGGTGCCGTCCATGTAGGTAATGCGGCCACCGTCGATGTCGCCGAGTTGACTCGCCCCCTTCATGACCACCGAGGTGCTGTCGGTGCCGCTTTTCACGCTGATGCCATTGCCATCGACCAGGGTTAAATACTGGGTCGCGGCGCTATGTTCGTCATAGGGTTCCGAACCGGTGACCGAGATGCCCTTGTTGTAGTCGTTGTAACTCACCGTCAGCGTGCCCTTGTTCCAGCCGGTTTCGGTCACGGACATCACCAGCTTGAGCCCCGGGTCCGCCGCACTCTTGAAAACGGTGCCGGTAAAAGTCAAGGTACCAGTCCTGAAATTGGTGGCTGAATCAGCCAGCAACGGGTCGAAGTTCGTGCGATCGACCGTCCCTTCCAGCTTGCCCACCAGGAGGTTGAAGTCGTTGGCGGCATTGGCATCCACGCCGGTCAGGCCACGGCCGTTGACGGTGCCGGTGAAGCTGGCGGTGCCGCCCAAAATTTCTTGGTCGGTCCAGGTGTGAGGAGGCGTTCCATAAGTCACGGTCTCGCCTTGTAGCTTGCTGGCGTCGATCTGGCCGATGAATTGGTAGTTGGCGGTGATGAAGTTGCCGGTGAAGCTGGCCGTGATCTTGGCTTTATCTTCTAACCCATTAGCCGGTTCGTAATGGTCGAAGTAGGTGCCCGCGCCCAACGCCAGTTCGAAGACCGGGGCGCCATCATCCGTTAGATCCTTGATCGAACCCTCAAACTTGTAGTGATACATATCGGCCTGCCCGGCCAGGGCCGTGCGCGTCACCTTGAGCGAAGTGGCGTTGGCGTCGCCGCCGCCCGGATTGCCGACCCGGGCCTTGCTCGCGGCGGAGGTCATGGGCGGAATGTAGCCATCCATCGTTAATTGATTGCCGGAAGCGTCGAAGGCGATAGTGCCCGTAAGGGTGCCTGCATTCATGGACCAGGCAGTTCCCGAATTGGTCATGGCCACCTGATCCAGAATCCCATACTGGTTGGAATGCGAGCAAGTCGCGCTGGCTATCGTGCCGGCACATTGTGGGGGGACGGTGCCGCTGTGCAGATCCACGGCCCATGAGACGATTTTGGCGAATTCATTCAGCCCGCTCACCGACGCGTGGTGGAGCTGGTTGAACTCCGCCTGCAACTTCTTGCCTTCGGTGTACAGGAAGCCGGTCTGGGTGTCGTTGGCATAGGGCAGGATACCGGTGCGCAGGCTGGCGAAGAAGGCTTTGGCTTGGGTAATGCCGGACGCGGTGGCGGTATCGGGGACGAACAGATGATCATTCATTACCAAATCATCCAGCCTGGCCTTGTCGTGGTCCCTCTCGCCATCAAGCCCGTCTGCGTCTGACTCCACATCGGGGTTGTTTTGCTTGATGTCAGCCCCGACCAGCCTATCATCCGCGTCAGCCAGCGCGGTGACGATGCCTTGATCGAGCGCGAGGTTGGCACTTGCTCCCGTGTCATCATCAGCCCCCATGGCGGCGATGGTTTTGCCGAGCGTGCCCACCGTGCATTCAATCTTCTCGGCTGCTGTTGCTTTGCTGGCGCAACCGTCCGGGTCATTCGCCCCCGTGCCCTTGGCAATATTGGATACGGCGGCCAGCTTGGTCACCATGCCAGGATTTTTTACCGGGTCGGTGTCCAACGGATCGAGATTACCCGTCAGTTGAGTCACCGCATTCCGAGCCTGGCTGATTGCGGCGTCCACATCCGGCTTGCCGAGTTTTGCCTTGACGATGTTGTACATCAAGTCGGTGTAGGGCGTGACATAGCCAGTGAGGGCGGAACCGGCATAAGCCCCGGAGGGAACCACCGAATGCAGTATGAAAGTGGCGGGCATGGACTGGTCGCCATAGACTTCATCAACCACGTGGGAACTACCGTCCGCCTTGGCTGAAACAACGATCAGCACCGGCTTGGAAAAGCCCGCGGGAAGGGGAACGGAATACGTCCCGTCGGCAGCCGTAGTCCCGGTCGCGACAGGCGTGCCAACTTCACCCACAGTAGCATCGTAAACTTTGACATTGGCGTTCAAAAACTTACCCGCCGCCACCACCCCACCCAGGGTCACGGGGGCACTTGCTGTGCTACCCCCCCCCCCCCCCCCCCCCCCCCCCACAGCCAAACCCACACACCACCAAAAAACCCCCCACCCGCCCCCCCCCCCGGGGCCGCCTTTTCTACTTCCCCCCCAA
>Ga0100377_1000612_pt1 | contig 30563 bp, 29 predicted proteins | sample CryGeymeta201501_FD_83664 | JGI IMG/M metagenome (GOLD analysis project Ga0100377, IMG submission 83664) | Groundwater microbial communities from Crystal Geyser aquifers in Utah, USA - Crystal Geyser metaG 2015-01 | ecosystem: Environmental > Aquatic > Deep subsurface > Groundwater | place: USA...
ACTTCAATTCCGCCGCGCTCGTACCGGCACAACGGAGCGCCCGCCCGCTGGCAATCGACAAAACCGTGTGCCCGCAGGCGGCTACCTATCGCTGAATACTCGGTGTAGGTCAATGACTTCACCACGACGTTGACGTCTCTCGTTGGACGGAGCTCTTGCCGCGCGAGCTCGCCGAGGTGCAGGGGGACTACCGTTCCGCCCGTGTACACAACCTCGATGTCGGCCTCTTCCAGCCAACCGGCGACCTCATCCAACAAATCGATCGGGTGGCCTCTCAAGTCAGACGCTCGGCTAGCAGCCCGGAGGCGAGGCTACGTTCGCGCGCAGCTCCTACCCGAAGCGAATCAATCAACGCCAAGAGCTCATACAACAGGGCGTCTTGCGACGTCGCGTGCACCACACAGCCGTGAAGCGGCTCTACGGTGTCTCCTATCAGCTCGCCGGACTCAGACGGCCACACAAGTGGAAACGTGCCCTGGCCGGCGAGAGTCATGGACAACGGCGCCGCAGAGCGTCCCGTCGGCACTCCACGGGACCGCGCGCCCGGTTGCGCGGGGAACGCGTACTTCACTCCGTGGAGCAAGAACTCCGATAGGTTTCGCCGATGAACTCGGCGGTCCTCGCGGTCATACAGGTGCGCGCCACTCGCTCGCACCAATGAACGGTGAATTTGGGACGCTGATATGCCCAGGTCCTCGGAGAGAGACTCATACGTCCACGCTCCGATCCCGAGCGAGATCAGCTTCAACAGTACGACGACATCCTGGGCCTTGAGAGCATGCATTCTATCTTCCAGAATATGGAATAGCGCGGACGCTGTCAACCGGCCATCGCAGGAGTCCATGTCACCCACGGGTTCCGGATCCATGGCTCCACCCGTGGGCGCGTCTTCGCCGGGACGCCATGGGAAGGACGAGCGAACCTATGGTTTGTGGAACCGGTTCCAGTGGGTGTCACGCCAGCAGCTGCCTGAGTCGCCCCCTCGGGGGGGGCGCTGCGGTGCCGCAGGCGGTGAGGAGGAGGAGCCCAGGAAGGAAGGACCTCAAGGCTGCACGCAGTCCGGCGCGGTGTCGTCGGTGATCTCGTTGACGCGGCAGGCGCAGTAGTCGCACTCCGCGTCGGCCATGCAGCTCGGCATCGCCTCCATGGCGAGGGCGTAGGCCCGCTCCATGCAGGGGAAGGAGGCGCGGTCGCCGTACCACCTGCGCGCGCACCCTGGCGCCTGCGTCCAGGGCGTGACCTCACCGAAGGCGACGCGCTCCTGGGTGACGACGTCGTACGCCACCACGGTGAAGCGCGTGCCCTCCCACAAGGTCAGGACGCCGTCCACATAAAAGGCGCTTCCGGGCACCGAGGTGACGATGAAGCTGTTGGCGTCGGGGCACGCCGTGGCACCGAAGTAGTCGCACGTCGGCGTCGAATACATGCCGTATTTGGTGGTCTCTTCCGTCCAGCGCCCGCCTACCTGTCGCTCTCTATCGGGGATCTCGCCGAACCAGCAGCTCTCGCCGTCGCGCACCTCGCAGCCGTCCGGTGCGCCCTCGCCGCATGGGGGGGGCGCTGCGGTGCCGCAGGCGGTGAGGAGGAGGAGCCCAGAAAGGAAGGACCTCAAGGCTGCACGCAGTCCGGCGCGGTGTCGTCGGTGATCTCGTTGACGCGGCAGGCGCAGTAGTCGCACTCCACGTCGGCCATGCAGCTCGGCATCGCCTCCATGGCGAGGGCGTAGGCCCGCTCCATGCACGGGAAGGAGGCGCGGTCGCCGTACCATCTGCGTGCGCACCCTGGCGCCTGCGTCCAGGGCGTGACCTCACCGAAGGCGACGCGTTCCTGGGTGACGACGTCGTATGCGGACACGGTGAAGCGCGTGCCCTCCCACAAGGTCAGGACGCCGTCCACATAAAAGGCGCTTCCGGGCACCTCGGCGAGGATGAAGCTATTAGCTTCGGGGCAGGCGGTGGCACCGAAGTAGTCGCACGTCGGCGTCGAGTGCATGCCGGATTTTATGCCCTGCTCCGTCCAGCGCCCGCCTTCCATTCGATCGGGCGCGGGGATCTCGCCGAACCAGCAGCTCTCGCCGTCGCGCACCTCGCAGCCGTCCGGTGCGCCCTCGCCGCATGGGGGGGGCGCTGCGGTGCCGCAGGCGGTGAGAAAGATCGCGAGGATGGTTGAGCGGATGTGTTGTGTGTGGTACATGACGCTACCCAAGTATGGAGTGATTATGATTGGTGCAACAGTGGCCCTGGCTCTTCATCTGACCATCGGACAAGCTTCCGCACAGGAGTCTAACCCCCCCCCCCATAATCTACCAGTTGTCTCTTGGATGGGGGCCAATTCACCTGTCGCTCGGGGAGTAGCTCCGGCGAATAGCGCGACCCCCGCGCAGCTCGCGGCCTTTGGTCGCGCGCCGGATCCTACGCGCGTCGGCACCATGGGTGGCTTTGACGTGCTGCTGCGGCACCCGAACACCGGACGTCCGGTGCGATTGCATCAGGTCCGGCACCAGATCGTCTTCCCGGGCAGCCACACTTGGGTCGGACAGGCTCAGCCGGGGTCGCTCGATGAGCTGGTGTTCACCGTCATGGACGGCGCGCTCGCGGGTGTGTTGCGCTTGGACGGGGGCACATGGAGCGTGTCGGGATCGCTCGCGCGCCCGATCATCGAGCCCGAACAAGGGGAGGACTCCTGCGGCGCCGACGAGGTGACTAACACCCCACCGCTGCCGCTCGTCCGTTCGCGCCTTGCTCCCGCGACCCGCGCGGCCACGGTGAGCGGCGGACCCTACGACTCTGCGGGGTTGCCGGTGGTGGACATCCTCGCGGTGTACGGTGACGCCGCCATTGCGGCAACGGTTGGGGGAGAGTCGTCGCTACGCGCCAAGATCGTTAATGATGTGGCAGACCTTTCCAATGCGCTCGCGTGGTCGAGCGTGCAGGGCCGGGTGCGCTTGGTTGGCATGGAGTGGATCGACTGGAATCCGAGCACGCTCGTCGCTGGCACGAACAAGCTCTCGGGCGGCGCGACAAAGGCCGAGCTGGTCACGGACGGCGATGGCGTCGCGGACGACGTCTTCGCGCTCCGCGAGCGTTTTGGCGCGGACGTGGTGATCGGCATGGCACCACCCTTCTTCGGGGACGACGGTGTGGGGTGGGGGGGCGTGAGCCCCATTCCCGTGACGCCCTCCTCGAACTCAGCGGCGGGCGCCTACACGCTGCTGTCCGTCACCGCGATGTCCACCTCTCTCGCGCACGAGCTTGGGCACCAAGCGAGCCTCAGGCACCATCGTGATGAGGCATCCTCGGGAGGAAGCTCGACCTGCCAGGATACCGTGGGCGCACCCCGGGGGCGCTTTGGCTTCGTGTACCCGACAGACTTCGACGTGCCGCCGGGCGCGGCCTTCTGTGCCACGAACGGCTTCAAGAGCTTGATGGAGTCGCATCACAGCACCGAGATGGTACACGGAACGCCAATCCTAAAAGCAAATTACGTTCGTCTGAACCGCTTCGCGAACCCCGACGTGAACCTCTCCATGTACTGCGACGCTACCGGCGCCTACGTCGTAGTCCCCACCGGCTCGTCCATCCCCAACCCGAACCTCGTGAGCAATCCGGCTGACGCGTGCACCGCGGAGGCAGCTTGGCGGCTGAACGAGACGTGGGGCGCGGTGTCGGACTACCGGCCTGCGCGCGCGGGCGTGGGCGGCGCTGAGCTGCTGTGGCCGACACCGGGGTCCGTCGTGAGCGGCAGCAGCACCTTCTGGTGGGATGGGACGGTGAGCCCGCTGCAGACCTACTGGTTGCAAGTGTATGCCCCGGCCACGGGCCAAGTCTTCTTCGACCAGATGGTGATGTCTTCCGGGACGTATGGGCTGGCGTCGGTCTCCGGACTGCCGGTCACGAATGATGTGCTGGGCGTGCGCTTGTGGACCTACCTGCCGATGAACGACTCGGGTGCATCCCTGCCACAGTGGACGTACAAAGAATTCCGCTACAACTCGGCGAACAAGCTGGTGAGCTGCGGGGCCGAGACCGAGGGCATCGCGCCAGACCCCCAATACGCCAACGGGACGTGCGGCGGCTGCTATTGGAGCGCGTCGTCGGGCTTGGCGTACTGTTCGGCGTCCAGCGGCGCCTTTGGCGCACATCTGTCCGCCGTGTCGGGGTTTGTGCCCGGTGACGCCTATGATCTGGCCTTTTGGGGGCAGCGCTCCAACGGCACCGCCCTCTGCTGCCTGATGCACGATCCCGTTGACGCGGTCAACGACGTGCGGCTGTACGGCGGCGTCAACGCCGACACGCTCGCCTTCCACGACGCGAGCACGGGGTGGGAGCTCGCGCCCTACGGCCAGCAGGCAATCACCGCGATGCTGTCTGGGAGCAGCGGGAACGACGTGCTCATTGGCAGCAACAGCGAGGATCCAGCCTACGCAGAGCGCCTTTACGGCTCGTCGGGAGACGACGAGCTCCACGGCGGTGCTGGCAACGATGATCTGTTCGGTGGCACGGGCAATGACCACATCTACGGTGAGAACGGCGCAGATCTCCTCTCCACCGACGGCGGCGCCGACGTGGCGTACGGCGGTGCAGGAAACGACACGCTCGTGTCCCGAGGCTCTACGTATACGAGCCTGCGCGGCGACACCGGATCGGACGTGCTGTGCGCGGACCACCTTGGCGTGAACATGGTGGGCTCGCCTCCCGCGACGGGCGGCTTGAACGTGCTTTACTGGTCCTCGACGGCGTCGGGATCCTCGTTCGAACGCGCCTTTGGTATTTCCGGGAGCCAGGCGAATGGCTCATACTCATGGTGTGGACACACCTCGTTCGCGGGGCTGTTGTCCTTCTGCAGCTGGGTGACGCTCTCGCAGGCGCCGACCAACTGTGCGGCATACGGCCTGCCCAACTGACGTGTGTGGTCGACGCAGGGTGCGCTTCACCCTGCCCGCCCCCCCCCCCACCCCGATAGGCTCCCGGCCTCGCCCCCGGAGCCCCGATGACCGCTGCCCTCCTCCTCCTCGCCCTCGCGTGCAAGCCGAGCCCCGCCCCTGAGGCGGTGCTCTGGAGCGGCGAGGACCTGCGCGTGCCCCTCGATCACAGCGCGCTCGCTGACCTGGAGCTGGGCGCGCTCTCGCTCTTCGCGGAGCGGGTGGAGGGGCCGGTCGCGGAGCGCCCGAACGCAGCGCATCGCGGCAGCTACGCGGTAGGCAACGGCTACGCCTTCGCGCTCATGGGCCTCACCGATCCGCTCAACACCTTGCACAGCGCGGTGGGGCCCGCCTACGACCGCGGCGACCACTTCTTCGGCGACCTCGGCATGGTGCTGCGCGTGGACGGCGAGCTGCGCGACTTCGACCGCGAGTGGCTCTCCCAGGTGCGCGGCGCGCCGGTGAGCGTCACGCGTGGGGACGTCGGCGACAACGTGCTCTACACCGTCGACCTCGCGCCCATCCCGGCCTCGGGGCCGGTGCCGGCGGCGATCCTGCGCTGGCTCGCGGTGCAGCCCGGCGCCGAGGGCCAAGCGCTCGAGGTCTGCGTCACCAGCTACCAGCCCTTGGCGCTGCAGGAGGGCGTGCCCATGTGGGCCCAAGGAGGCGGTCGCAGCCTGGCGCTCAGCGGCGATTGGGCCGAGCGCGACGGGGCGTGGTGCCTCGACCTCGGGAGCCCGACCGAGCCCGTGATGCTGCCCGTGCTCTTCGTCTTCGCGGAGGACCCGCAGACCGCCGCCGCCGCGGCGCAGGTGGACGACGCGACCGCGCGCGCGTGGACCGCCGACACCCTCGCTCACTGGGCCGACTTCTCGGCGACGGGCGTGCAGCTCAGCAGCCCGGATCAGCGCATCGAGGACCTGTACGCGGGCTTGCGCACCAGCGTGCGCGTGCAGCAGACGGCGGCGGGCGGCATCTCCCCCATGAGCCGCTACACCGGCGTGTGGCTGCGGGACACCATCGGGCCGGTGCGCTTCTTCTCTCGGGCGGGGCTCTTTGACGAAGCGCGGGAGATGCTCGACTATCTGTATCTGTGTCACCAGGACCGCGGGGACTTTGGCAACGCCTGCGCGAGCGACCTCCCCGCCGACGCGGTGCTGCCGGACCCCGACTGGGCGAACCTCCCCCCCCTCGCGGGGCGCACCGCCGCCGAGGGGCCCTCCTACGTGCCCCTGGCGTGGACGACCTGGGCGCGCTGGAGCGGTGATTGGACGCCGATCGCCGACCACTGGCCCTACCTGTCGCGGGCGGTGCTGGCGCAGCAGATGGACGAGCAAGGCCGCCAGACCTGGTCCGGGGACGAGACCTTTCGCATCGCGATGAACGTCGCCTTTGGCCTCGAGCTGGAGGTGCCGTGGCAGGACATCGCGTGGTCCTCGAACTCCTCGCTGCTCATGGCCGCGGCCTCGGACGCGATGGCGGACGCGGCGGGGCGCGTGGGCGAGGACGCGGCGCCGTTCGAAGCGAGCGCCGCCCTCGCTCGGCACGCGCTGGACACCACCTTCACGCAGCCCGAAGGCCACATCGCGGCGGCGCAGTACTACGATGGCACGCCGGAGGGCCGCCCCTACGAGGACGTGCTGCTCAAGATGTTGTGGCTCCCGGTCTATGACGTCGACGACCCCCGGGTGCTCCGCGCGGTGGGCAGCCTGCGCACCTACGCCCAGCCCGCGCCCGGGGCCTTTCAGTCGCCGATGGACCCGCGCTACCAGGACAACAACCTGCTCGGCGGCGCCACCCAGGGCTACGGCACGGGGATGACGCCCGGCTACAGCTTGTTCGCCCTGAATAAGCTCGGCGCCGCGGACACCGAGGCGGCGTTCAACTGGCTGCCCTACTACGCCGACGCCGGCGGCCAGTACAGCGAGGGCGCGATCTGGGACGACGGCTCAGCGGTGCAGTCCGGCTACGACCCCGGCGGGCTGCTCGGCGACTTCGCGGCGCGGTACCGGCCTTGGGAGGGGGGCATCGTCGGAGATGCGCTGCTGGCCTATCTCGTAGGCGCGGAGCCCACTCCAGACGGCCTGCGGCTGCGCCCGCACCTGCCCAACGGCTTGCCCTGGCTGGACGTCGAGCAGGTGAGCGCGCGCGACCAGGTCGTGGACCTGCGCCTGGAGCAGGACCGCTCCGGCCTGCGCGCGACCATCACCGCGCGCACCGCGGCGACGGTGAGCTTGGAGCTGCCGGTGCCCGCGTGGATGGCCGACGACGCGCTCCGCTACGACGGCGAGGAGCGTCTGCTGCCCGGCGGCGAGCGGCTGATCGTCTACCCCGCCGTGACGCTGCGTGCGGGCGAGGCGTGGAGCGCGGCTGTCGATCGGTAAGCCGCTTAGAAGCAGGAAGAGCGCGAGGTCATGCTCATGAAACCCTGCGGGGTGATGGTCTGCGACGGCCACGCGATGGTGGCCACGTTCCAGACCTGGCTGCTCTCCGTCAGGGTGTCGGAGTAGCTGGCGATCTCCGCGCCGCCGAAGAAGATCTTGACGGTGGCGGGGGAGGCGGGGCAGGGCACCGGCGACGGGTTGGAGTCCGAGTCGATGCAGCTGTTGTCGCCGTGCAGGCCGTAGTAGATCACCTTGACGGCGTACAAGTCGTCGGTGGGCACCTGGATCGTGGTGGTCTCGGGGCCGTAGCCCTCGATGGCGTCCCAGTCGAGGGAGGGGTCATCGGTGGTGCCGCTCACGCCCCAGTCCGACTTCTTGTGGCAGTAGGACACGTCGAAGGCGTTGTTGTACAGCTCGTCCGGGTTGGTGTCCGCGTGGCGGAGCAGGTGCAGGTCGAGGTCCGCGCCCGAGGTCCAGGTGAGCTGGACGTAGAAGTCCTGCGAGGGCTCCGCGTCGAAGTGGACGCGGTCTGGGGTGCTGTCCCAGATGTTCGCGCTGTTCTTGACCGTGAGGTCGAGGTCGTAGCCGCCGGCGACGTCGAACATGAGCGTGGGCTGCTTGTTGGTGGCTTGCAGCAGCGTGGCGTGGCTGGTGGCCGGCTTGCTCACGAGCGTCCACTTGTAGGCGGTGATCGCCAAGCCGCCGGGGTCGTAGGAGGCGGAGCCGTCGAGCAGGTTCAGGCGGGTGGCACCCAAGCAGAGCAGCGCGTTGCCCGAGCAGACCGGCGGGCTGATGGTCTGGTCGGGGCCGGCGATCGCGATGGGCTCGCCAGCGACGGGCGGATCGGTGGCGGGCTCCGTGGCCGGATCGGTGTCCGTGGCCGGCTCCGTCGCGGGGTCCGTGTCGGTGGCGATGTCCGTGTCCAGGGGCGCGTCCGGCGGGTCGTTCACGCCGTTCAGATCGTAGTCGTTGCAGCCGGTGACCAGCAGGGTGAGACCAAGGTAGCGCCACATGAAGACCTCGCGGATGGACACGGGCGTTTTATCTGCTCGAAGCCCCGGCCGCTCAAGAAGCTTCGGCGAAGATGGGCAGCGGCCTTCAACCTCGCTAGGCTGCTCGCAGCTTGTTCAGGAGGTCCCTTGCTCATCTCGCTCCTTCTCTCTGCCCACGTCGCCCTCGCCGACATCCCGCCGTCGCCCGACTATGTCGAGCGCTGCACGGTCGAGAACTACGCCAGCGCGGAGCTCGAGTGCGCGTCGTGCTCCGCCTACTTTGGCGGCCGCGAGCCCTGCGAGGCGCTGGAGCAGAAGGGCTACTCTCAGCGGTGCCGCACGTCGGGGGCCTCGGTTTGGGAGGAGGTGATGTGTCGGCCAGGTACGTCCAAGCCGAGCCCGCCGGTCGCGCCCAAGTCCGGCGACGAGCCGGCGCCGGAGGCGACGCCCGAGCCATCTCCCAAGCGCGAGCGTCGCTGTAGCACCACGGCTGGCAGCGCGTCGTGGCTCGCGCTCTTGGGCTTGGTCTTCGTCGGTCTGCGGCGCTCGCGTTGAGCCGCTGACGCGATAAGCAGCCCAGCTACAGGAGCCCGCCGAGCATGGCCGACGAGACCGAAGGCATCGACACCGACTGGCTGCTTGTCTTTGGTGCGTGGTTCATGGCCTTGTCGGGCACGCTCGGCAGCCTGTTCTTTAGCGACGTCATGGGCTTCGCCCCCTGCGTCTTATGCTGGTACCAGCGGATCTTCTTGTATCCGCTCGTGCTCGTGCTCGGCGTGGGCATGCTGCCCTTCGACCCCAAGGTCGTGCGCTACGCGCTGCCGCTCACCGTAGGCGGCTGGCTCGTCGCGCTTTACCACACGCTCCTGTACGAGGGCTTCATCCCCGAGAGCGCCTCGCCGTGCGCCCGCGGTGTGTCGTGCTCCGAGGAGTACATCGAGCTGCTCGGCTTCCTCTCCATCCCCGCGCTCTCGCTGCTGGCCTTCACGGCGATCGGCGCGTTGTTGCTCGTCCTTCGCTCGAGGCTCAAGTCATGAACAAGCAGATCTTTGTTGTCGCCACCGTCGCCGTGCTCTTGATCGCCTTCGTCCTCGGGTCGAGGGTCTACAAGCAGCAGCACGTCGACCAGATCGCCTTCTTGTCCCAAGCCAACGCGGAGATGTTCGTGCCCGCCGACGCGCAGACCTACGGCGCCCCCGACGCCAAGGTCTACATCGTCGAGTTCTTCGACCCCGCGTGCGAGACCTGCAAGGACTTCGCTGGCTATGTGAAGGACATCGTGGCCGCGCACCCGGGCCAGGTGCAGGTGGTGCTCCGCTACGCGCCCTTCCACCAGGGCTCCGACAACGTGGTGAAGATGTTGGAGGCGACGCGAAAGCAGGACAAGTACTGGGAGACCCTGGACACCATGTTCGCCACGCAGCCCTACTGGGCTAGCCACGACGGCGCCAAGCCCGACCTGCTCTGGCAGTACCTCGCCCGCGCGGGCGTGGACGTGCGGCGCTTGCAGGTCGACATGGCCGACCCGGCCCTCGACGCGCTGGTGAAGCGCGATCTGGCCGACGCTGCCGCGCTTGGCGTGCGCGCGACCCCCGAGTTCTTCGTCAACGGCAAGCCGCTCCCGAGCTGGGGCCTCCCGCAGCTTCAGGCGCTCGTGGACGCCGAGGTCAGGGCCAACTACGGCGCGCGCTAGCGCCACCGCTTGGAGCTCCCCATGCGCATCCTGTACGGCGTCGTCGGCGAGGGCATGGGCCACGCCACCCGTAGCCGCGTCGTCATCGAGCACCTGCTCGACCAAGGCCACGAGCTGCTCGTCGTGGTGAGCGGGCGCGCCCACGCCTTCCTCGCGGACGTGCTCGCCCAGGCGGCGGTCCGCGCTCCGGGTGCCGTTGAGGTGCGCGAGATCGCAGGCTTGCACCTCATCTACGACGAGGACGGCGTCGACCGCTCCGAGTCCGTCTGGTCCAACGTCGCCGCCGCCCCCGCCAGCCTGCGCACCAACGTCGGGCTCTACGCCGAGGTCGTCGGGCGCTTCACGCCGGACGCCGTCATCAGCGACTTCGAGTCCTGGGCCTACCTGTTCGCGCGCGTTCGCGACATCCCGGTCGTGAGCATCGACAACATGCAGGTGCTCAACCGCTGCGCGCACCCCGCGGCCATGAAGCGCACCGAGACCGGCCGCCGCGACGCGGACTGGACGGTGGCCAAGTGGTCCGTGAAGGTCAAGCTGCCCGGGGCGTGGCACTACATCGTGTCGAGCTTCTTCTTCCCGCCGGTGCGCAAGCCGCGCACCACCTTGGTGCCGCCCATCCTGCGCCCGCAGATCCTCGCGGCCAAGCGCGAGCGCGGCGAGCACGTGCTCGTCTACCAGACCGCGGCGAACAATCAGCCGCTCCTGGCCTTGCTCTCAGCGCTGCCGCACCGCTTCTTGGTCTACGGCATGGGCACCGAGCGCTCGCCCGACCTCGGCGCCAACGTGGAGCTGCGGCCCTTCTCCCAAGACGGCTTCATCGACGACCTGCGCACCGCGCGCGCGGTGGTCGCGGGGGGCGGCTACTCGCTCATGGGCGAGGCGGTCCACCTCGGCGTGCCCATGCTCGCCCTGCCGCTCGCCTCCCAGTACGAGCAGATGCTCAACGCGCGCTACCTCACCGAGCTCGGCTACGGCGACTGGGCGCCCGAGCTGACCGAGGAGGCGCTCAACGCCTTCCTCTCAGCGCTGGATGGCTACGAAGCGGCGCTCGCCACCTACCCCCGCCAGGGCAACGCGATGCTGCTCGGCTGCGTAGACGAGGTCCTGCGCCGCATCGGCTTGGGCGAGCCGCGCCGCGACGCGCTCGACGCGCCGTCCATGGGCGACCGCGTCAGCGCCAAGATCGACGCGGCGCTGGAGGAGTAGCGGAGCCTGAGCGAGCGCGGGTGACGAGGCGAAGGCTCACGTCGCAGCGGACGTGATCGCGACCGCCGCGTTGGGGGTGAGCGCGTACACCTGGGTCTTGAGGGGCGTTTGGGCCAGGGCGCCGCTCGTCGGCGCGGGAGAGGGCGCTGCACCTTGGTGAGCGGACGCTCTGCTGTGCGCGTCGTAGAGCGCGAGCCCGACACACCAGGCGCTCAGGAGAGCGAGCCCGAGCTTGGCTTCCATCTCCATCTCCATTGCCATGGCCCGAACCGACCAGTGGTTGAGCTCACCAACGCCTAACTGTGTCGATATCGTCCACGCCACGAATGTGGTCGAGAAGAACAGTCCCGTCATGAGGCGTGGCGCGTAGAGGAAGACAAGGGCAGGGAGGAGCAACACAACGCCCGTGTCCTCGCGACTGCGGGCTGTGAGCACGTCGCTCGCCAGAAAGCAGAAGAAGGCCCCGACCGCGTGGGCCGCGATCGCACGCCTCTTTCCAAGATACGTGTAGGCGCCCATCACGGCACCGATGAGGAGCAGGGGAATCAGACCCAGCGGGCCGAGCAGGCGCGTGCTGAGACGCGTCGCGAACTTCGTCAGCAGGTCGTTCGCGTTGGCGCGATCGGCCGACCACGTGCTTCGGGCCCCGACGAGTACCCCGATGAGCGCGATGTGCCCGCAGAAGTCCGCCGCATTGAACGATTGCTTGGCGTTACTGGGGAGGAAAATCGGCCAAGATGGAGCGAACAGAGGTTCCCATGGAGCCCGGAGGAGCGCCATCACGCCGCACGCGACGGCAAACAGGACGGCCAACCCTCGCCACGCCGGTCGGGAGGTGCTCTGCACCAGAATGAGTGCCCCCACAGCCAGCAGGATCGAGGCGGAGACGTGAAGCCGAACAGGCGCGGGGAGGGCCAGCTCCGGCAGGTGTGTCGTCTCGATGAGGGCGATGATCGACAGGGTTGCCCAGGGCCAGAGCGGCCAGCGCTGTTGCTTCGCTAGAATCATGCCCGCCGGAACGAGCAAGAGGGTGGCATTGGCTCCCTTGGTGCTGGCATCGACGATCAGCAGGGATGTGACCCCTACATAGCAAAGGAAGCCTAGAAACGACACGCCATCGGTGGCGTCCTCACCCTCCATGGACCGCTCGGCTTCAAGGTGCTCCACGTTCGCGGGGAGCGGAGGAGTGTCTGCGGGATCGGTCGATGCCATTGGAGCTCCTGCTCGCCCACACGGTGTGGTGAATACTGTACCGCTCACGAAGACGACGGCTTCGCGCGAGCGGTTCATGCTACTTCAACTCGTTTTCGCTCGCAACGGTCCTCGGATTGGCGTAGGCGATATGGGGGCGTCGTTTCCCGTGGGGCGCCTTCGCGGTGCCTTGTCACGGTCGGCCGGCGGCTCCATGGGGCGCGGCGAAGACGCTCCTACGGGTGGCGCCATGGATCCGGAACCCGTGGGTATACTGCACACGCTCACCTCCAACAGGGCGGTCGCGCTCGTGTTTGTTGCGGTGTGCCTCCGACGGCCCTGGGGAGGGGCCCGCTCCAGACCGTTGGGGCGACCGGTGCAATTGCCGCGTTGGCGCACCACCTGCCCGCGCTCGGCGTCGACTGCAGGGTGGACGGACACGGCGGCGAGGTCGCTGGCAGAGCCCGGCGAAGAGGGGATACTCCGCGGCGCGCTCGTCGAGCTCCCGCCCAAAGCGACTCAGCGCTCCAACGCCCGCGCCCGCAGCTGGCCGCAGCCGCCGTCGATGTCCTGGCCCGCCGACGTGCGCAGCTTGGTGAGCACGCCGCGGCGGTGCAGGTAGCGCGCGATCTCGCGGGAGCGCTCGACGCTCGGGCGCTGGTAGCCGAGGCCCTCGTTGCTGTTGTACGGGATCAGGTTGAGCACGGCGTACTTTCCGGCCATGAGGGCGATGAGCGCGTCGAGCTCGTCCTGGCCGTCGTTCACGCCGTCGAGCAGCGTCCACTGGACCTGCGTGGGGTAGCGGGTGGCGCGGGCGTAGCGCTCGGCGAGCTCCAGCAGCTCGGCGGGGTCGACGCGGGGCGCCTTGGGGAGGAGCCTGGCGCGCAGGTCGGCCTTGGTGGTGTGCAGCGAGAGCGCGAGGGCCGGCTTGACCCGCTGCTCGGGCAGGCGCTCGAAGACCCGGCGGTCGCCCACCGTGGAGAAGACCAGGTTCTTATGGCCGATGTCGCCGGCGGTGCCGAGGACGTCGATCGCCTCCAGCACGTTGTCGAGGTTGTGCGAGGGCTCGCCCATGCCCATGAACACGACCTTCTTCACCGGGCGGCGCTGCCGGCCGAGCACCACCTGCGCGACGATCTCGGCGCTGCCGAGCTGGCGGAGCAGGCCGCCCTTGCCGGTCATGCAGAACACGCAGCCGACGGCGCAGCCGACCTGGGTCGAGACGCAGAGGCCATCGCGCGGCAGCAGCACGCTCTCGACCGTCTGGCCGTCCGCGAGGGCGACGAGCATCCGCACGGAGTCGTCGGCGCCGACGTGCTCCTCGCGCACGGTGGCGAGGGCGGCGAGCTCGGCCTGAAGCGCAGGGAGCTCCTGGCGAAGTCGCAGCGGAAAGCACTGCTCCAGCGGCTGCTTGGCGGTGCCGACGGGCACGAGCTTGGTCCACGCCTGCAGCACCCGCGCCTCGTGAAAGGCGTTGGCGCCCAGGCCGCGAAGCCGCTGGCGGAGGGCCTCGACGCGCATCAACGCGCCACGCTGGCGTCGTCGAGGAGCGCGCGCACGGTGATGGCCTCGCCGACGACGTGACCGTCGGCCTCGAGCTCGTGGCGGTGGGCGAGGCCCGCGTCGCAGGCGACCCGCTGGCTGCGCACGACGACGCGCTCGTTCGCGAAGACCGGGCGGCGGAAGCGCACCCACTCGGCGACGGGGCGGAGGGCCTGAGCGTCGCCTCCGGCCGCGACGAGCGAGGTGGCGAGCGCCTCGTCGCACCAGTCGATGAACAGCGGGTGGTTGGCGTGGCCGAGGGGGTCCATCCAGCTGTGCCAGGCGACGGTCTCCCACGAGGTGGGCTCGCCGAGCTCCGGCCCCGTGGCGGGCAGGCGCACGCCGTCGCGGCCGGGCAGGGGCGCGAAGGCCTCCATCAGCTCCACAGGGGCGCGTGCGGGGCGGCCTTGGCCGAGGTGCGCCCAGTCCTGACTCGCTGAGAGGCAGGCGCCGAGCGCATCGTAGAGGTCGAGCTCCCGGCGGCACAGCAGGCCGTGGCGGAAGCCGGCGATCCAGGTGTCCCCGCGCAGCGGCTGCGCGAAGCCGGGGGTGCGCTCATAGACGACGGTCATCTCGCGCACGACGAAGGCGGAGCCGAGGCTGCGGTAGCGCTCGGGCGGCCATCCGACCGCCTCGGAGCCATAGAGGGCGAGGCCTTGGAGGACGCGCCAGACGGCGCCAGCGCGGACGGCGCCTCGCGGTCCGTACGCCTCGCGAGGCAGGCTGGTGGGCATTGTGACGAGCATGGCGCCCGGCTAACGCCGCCTCAGCTATCCTGCGCCATGCTGCTGCTGCTCCTCGCTACCGCCGCCCTCGCCACGCCGGGGCTCGATGACCTCCCAGCCCCGGTCCTTGCGGCGGTGCCCGACGCCGCCCTCGACCTCGCGCGCGCCCAGCTCGCCCAGCTCGAAGCTGAGGGCCGCCCCCTCGACCGCGGCTGTCTTCACCTGCGCGTCGACGGGGTCTTCGATCAGCTCGACGTCAGCGTCGAGCACGCCCTCACCGACGGGCGCACCCGTGACAGCGTGCGCTTGCTCGACGGCGACCACGAGGCGCGCTGGGTGAACGTCGCGCGCGCCACCTTGGACGCTGACGGGCACGTGCGCCACGCCACCCTGTGGGAGGACGGCGACCGCGCCGAGCGCCGCAGCGAGCGCTGGCGCGACGGCCTGCGCGTGAGCCGCGTGGTGCGCGCCGAGCGCTACGGCCCCACCAAGCGTGTCGAGCGGTGGGCCTTTGATGGCGACGGCCGTGAGCGCCTGTACACGAGCGACTACCGCGAGGGCCCGCTGCACATCCGCATCAGCGAGCACACCACCTACAACGAGGCAGGCCCAGAGCGGATCTTCGCGCGCTCGGACCACGGCTCGAAGGCGCGCTGCCTCACCACGAGCGAGCCCGTCGAAGGCGGCCGGGTGGAGCACACGGACTGCGGTGAGGACGCGGCGCCGGTCACGCGCACGCTGCGGTGGGACGACGCGGGGCGCCTGCTCCTGGACGACCGCCGCAGCCCCTTCGGCGACGGTTCCGGCGACGAGGTGCAGCTCTGGAGCTGGACGTGGGCCGGTGAGCAGCTCGTCGCGAGCCACCGCGAGGCGCCCTTCGTCGGCGAGCGCGACGCCACCTGGTTCTGGGCGGACGGGCGGCTGGTGGGGCGCTCCGAGCCCGGCGACGACGTGGTGGACGTGGAGGCGTGGTGGGGGAGCTGCCCGGCGTGGCCGCTAGAGCCGCTGCCTACGGCCGACCGGATGGCGCGGCCGTAGCGGGCACGCCGTTCTGTCGCTCAAACCCGCAGTACAGCAGCGTCGCGCCCACGACCGCGGCCGGCAGCGCGGCGAGGTCGAGCACGGGCACGGCGATGAGCACCATGGTCGCGACGCCGAGCCCGAGGGCCTCGGCGCGGTGGTCGTCGAGGTAGCGCAGCTTGGCGGCGAAGCTCAGGCGTCGGCGGCCGAGCGGGCCGTCCAGCAGCTCGCGGGCGAGGTAGGCGGCGGTGAGCAGCACCTCCAGCAGCGGCGCGAGCAGCTCGCCGACGACCGGCACGAGCGCGAGGACGAGCAGCGCCGCGCTCCCGGTGGCGTAGAGGCCGAGGGCCAGGGCCGAGTGCCCGAGGGCCAAGGCGGCGTCCGTCAGCAGCGACTGCAGGTCTGAGTAGTCGAGGTCGATCCCGAGCACCTCGGCCTCGATGCGCTCCGCGATGGCGCCGAACAAGGGGCGCGCCAAGGCCCCCACGAGCGCCCACTCGACCACCGCCAGGCAGACGAAGACCAGCAGCGCGATGACGTAGGCGGCGAGCAGCCAGATCGCCTGCAGCAGCTCGATCGGCGGCGGCAGGCCGAAGTAGGTGGCGAGCAGCACGGGCACGCGCTCCCAAGACCACAGGGCGGTGGGCACGAGCGCGAGCACCAAGATGACGACGGGCCCGAGCACCCACGGCCACAGCTTGGGGCGGCCTGCCAGGAAGACGAGGCCGCGAAGCGGGCTTAGGAGGCCTGTGAAGAAGCGTCTCAACGCGGGTCACCCGCGCCCAGCGCGGGGGGCGCGACCAGCTCGACGGTCGGGTAGTAGGTTCGGTAGCGGGCGACGTCGCGTGTGATGAGCGTCAGTCCGTCCACCGCGGCGTGCGCGCCGATGTAGAAGTCGGGGAGCGGCCGAAGACGCGCACCGCCGCGCTTGCGGTAGTCGCTGAAGCAGCGCCCGGCGAGGAAGCCGGCGCTCCACGGCAGCGGGAGCCGCGCCCAATCGGGTTGGGGGAGCGCTGCTTCGAGGTCCTCGATGCGCTCGAAGCCCGCGGCGAGCTCGGCGTAGATGATGGGGTTGATCGCCAGCGGTCCCAGGTCCGCTGCGGTTTGCAGCGCTTGAGAGGACCAATCGAACCAGACCCGATCCCTGGTGAGGATGTCGACGATGACGTTGGTGTCGACGAGGTAGCGCCTCACGGGTCGCCTCGGGTGAGGGCCATGAGCGCGTTGGTCGAGGGGCCGGAGTAGGGCGCTGTCAGCAAACGATCGATCACCCGGCGCCCGCGCTGAGAGGAGCCCTCCGACTTGCGGAGGTGAATGACGTTGTCCACGACCTTGAACTCCACCTCGGTGTCGGGGCCGATGTCGAGCTGGTTGCGGATCTCGATGGGGATCGTGACCTGCCCTTTGCTGGTGACGCGCATGACTGCTCCGTTCTTACTCTTACTGTAGTAATCCTACCGAGCGTCTGCGAGCGCTGTCCACCCGCGCCTTCGCCCCGCGGGGGCGAAAATCTCCCCCCGCCGCGCGCGCGCTGGAATAGGACGTGCGCCCGGAGTCCGACATGACCTACAACGACATCCTGCGCCGCGTGCGCTACGCCCTGAACTTGAGCGACGCCAAGCTCGTCAAGACCTTCGCCCTCGGCGGCCAGACGGTCACCGTCGAGCAGGCCCGCGCCTGGATGGGCAAAGAGGACGACGAGGGCGTGGAGATGCTCCCCGGCCCCGCCTTCGCCGACTTCCTCGACGGCCTGGTCATCGACCGCCGCGGCCCGCGGGATCCCGCGCTGCCCGAGCCCCCGCGCGAGCGCATCTTGAGCAACAACGCCATCTTCAAGAAGCTCCGCATCGCGCTGGTGCTCGATGAGCCCACGGTCCTCGCCATGCTGGAGCAGGGCGGCCAGCCGCTCTCCAAGCACGAGCTCTCGGCGCTGTTCCGCAAGCCCAAGCACAAGCACTACCGGGCCTGCGGCGATCAGGTGCTGCGGGCCTTCCTAAAGGGCCTCACGCTCACGCTGCGCCCGCAGGAAGCAGCAGCGGAGTAGGGCTTCGCTGGGATACACTCCGGCGCCTTCGGAGACCTACCCATGCGCACCTTTGCCCCGCTCCTCATGCTCTCGCTCCTCGGCTGCCGCGACGGCGCGCCCATCGACACCGCGAACCCCAGCACGATCGACGCGGACGGCGACGGCGTCTCAGCGAGCCTGGACTGCAACGACGGCGACGCGGCGGTCTTCCCCGACGCGCCCGAGACCTGCAACGGCGTGGACGACAACTGCGACGGCGTCATTGACGTCGACGCGGTGGACGCGACCGCCTGGTACGGCGACGGCGACGGCGACGGCTACGGCGACCCGGCGGTCAGCGAGCGCGCGTGCGATGGGCCTCGCGGCATGGTCGCCAATGACACCGACTGTGACGACGCCGCTGCGGCGATCTACCCAGGCGCCCCCGAGCTGGACTGCGCGGATCCGGTGGACTACAACTGCGACGGGAGCGCCGCTTACGCCGACGCGGACGGCGACGGCTTCGCGGCGTGCGAGGAGTGCGACGACGCCAACGCGGCCGTCAACCCAGCGGCGCAGGAGGTGGCCTACAACGGCCTCGACGACGACTGCTCGGTGGAGACGCTCGACGACGACCTCGACGGCGACGGCTTCATCGGCGCGGACGACTGCGACGACGGCGACGCGGACGTGTCGCCAGCGGCGGTGGAGGTGCCCTACGACGGCGTGGACAACGACTGCGACCCGGCCACGCTCGAGGACGATCTCGACGGCGACGGCTCGCCGAGCGCGCTCGACTGCGACGACAACGACCCCACGGCGACGCCGGGCGCGCTTGAGGTGCCCTACGACGGGGTGGACAACGACTGCGACCCCGCGACGGTGGACGATGACGTCGATGGCGACGGCTTCGTCGGCGCGGACGACTGCAATGACCAAGACGCTGCGGTGAACCCGAACGCGGCGGAGGTCTACTACGACGGCGTGGACAACGACTGCGACCCGTTGACGGTGGACGATGACCAAGACGGCGACGGCTTCGTCGGCGCGGACGACTGCAATGACCAAGACGCTGCGGTGAACCCGAACGCGGCGGAGGTCTACTACGACGGGGTGGACAACGACTGCGACCCCGCGACGGTGGACGATGACCAAGACGGTGACGGCGTCGTAGCGGCGGACGACTGCAATGATCAAGACGCGGCGGTGAGCCCGAACGCGGCGGAGGTCGTGTACAACGGCGTGGACGACGACTGCGACCCGAGCACGGTGGACGACGATCTCGACGGCGACGGCGTCGCGCTCGCGCAGGACTGCGACGACGCGAACCCGCACCGCTACCCGGGCGCGCCGACGCTGTGCGACGGGCTGGACAACGACTGCGACCACGTCGTCGACACCCTCGCGGCGCCCGTCGTGGCAGGCGGCAGCCGCGTGGCGGGGGCGCCCAAGCGCTGGCAGTACAGCCCCGTCACCCCTGGAGCGGGCTACCTCGACGCCGCTTGGCCCGCGGTCGCGGGCGCGACAGGGTACGAGATCGCCATTGGGTCCACGCCCGGCGCCACCGATGTGCTGCCTTGGACCTCGGTGAACACCGCGACGGACGTGCGAAGCAGCGGCCTCGACCTCGCGGGCGCGTGGACCGACGCGAGCTACACGATTCAGGTGCGCGCGCTCACCGGGACCCTCGTGTGCGACGCGGGCAGCTCGGGCGCGGTGGGGGTCGCCGAGGCGGTGAGCTTCACGGGCGACCTGACGGTGCTGCGCGCCCCCGACGCGCGCGGCGGCTACACGGCGGACTGGCCCACCGCCGGGCAGAGCGCGATCTACGGCGAGCACTGGCTCGAGAGCGTCGCGATCGCCGATGGTGTCACAGTGACCGTGCAGGGCTTCGGCAAGGCGGACAACGTGGCGGCCGGGGTCGCGGCGAACGACGCCAAGGTCACGAGCCCGCGCGACGGCTGGCTGCGCCTGTACGCGAACACCATGGACGTGCAGGGCGTGATCACCGCCTCGGGTCGCGGCTACGGCGGCGGCGGCGGTGGCAACGGCGGCTCGGGCGGCCCCCGCGGCTTCGGCGGCTCGGGCGGCCTCGGGGGCGCGGGCGGCAGCGCGTCGACCAGCTACGCGGGCGGCGGCGGCGGTGGCTCACCCTTTGGGGCGGGCGGCGGCGGCGCGTACAAGGGCGGCCTCGGCAACTTGCTCGGCGGCGGCGGCGGCGCGTCCTCCTGCTCCGGCGCGAACGGCGGCGCGGGCGGTGATGGCGCGATCGGCACCATCGGTATGAACGGTGGAAACGGCATAAGCGGCGTCGCTGGTGCTGGCGGCGTGGGCGAGTTTGCGCGCGGCGGCGGCAATGGCAAGGCGGGCTGCGACAACTGGTCAGGCGGCGGCGGCGGCGGCTTCGGCGGCGGCGGCGGCGGCGGCACCCAGTGGACGGGCGGCGGCAGTGACTCGGGCGGCGGCGGCGGCGGCGGCACGGGCGGCGTCGGCGGTGGTAACGTGGTCGCGGGCGGCGCAGGCGCCAGCTCCTTCGGTGGCGCTGGAGGCGCGCAGAACGCGGTGGGCCAGGATGGCGGCTACCTCAAGGTGGCTGGCAACGCCGACACGACCGTCGACGCCTCGCTCGCGTTGGGAGGCGGCGGTGGCGGCGCTGGCGGTGGGCGTCAGGAGGCCGGCGGCGGCGGCGGTGGCGCCGGCGGTGGCGCCATCGCGCTCATCGCCTCCGAGCGCCTCAGCGTCGGTTCAACCGCGAAGATCCTGGTGAACGGCGCCGGCGGCGGCGGCGGTGGGCACGACAACGGCGGCGGCTCGCAGAGCACCCACGGCGGCGCTGGTGCCGGCGGCGGGCTGCTCTTGTCCGCGCCCACCCTCACCGTGGACGCCACCGGCATGAGCGTCAGCGCGCGCGGCGGCGACGCCCAGACCGGCAACGGCGGCACGATCAAGCTCTTGTACGACGCGTTCAACGGCACCAAGCCCACCACCGCGCAGGCGGCGCGCGTCCTGGACGGTGGCAACGGCTCGGCGCTCTAGCGGGAGCCGCGGGGGGCTCCGGTTAGCCGGCCACCCGCGCGGCCCACTCGCGGGCGATGCGCTCGTAGGCGACGGCGGCGCGCTCGACCTGGTCGAGCTCGACCCACTCGTTCGCGGTGTGGCTGACCTCGGAGCGGCCGGGGCCGAGCTTCACCGCGGGCACGTCGGGCATCTGCGACCAGTCGGAGACGGTGGGCGAGCCGAAGGGCTTGGCCTCCGGGAGCGCCGCGAGCACGGCGGCGAGGATCGGCGCGTCGGGGGGCGTGGCGACCGGGCGCAGGCGGTTCGAGCGCACGTGCACCTCGCTCTGCACCACCGAGCGCACGCGCTCGATGACGGCCTCGGGCGAGAGCTCGGGGATGGTGCGCGCGTCGATGACCATCTCGGCGGTGTCGGGGATGACGTTGTGCGCTCGGCCAGCGCTCACCTGCGTCACCACGAGGGTCATGGCGCCGACGTGGGGGTTCGTGGGCTCCCAGGTGAGCGCGTGCAGCGCCGCGATGTCCTTCACGGCGATGTCGATGGCGTTCACCGCGAGGTGCGGGCGGGCGGCGTGGCCGGCGCGACCGCGCGCGGTGAGCTCCAGCAGCAGCAGGCCGTTCTGCACCACCGCGGGGTGGAGCTCCGTGGGCTCGCCGACCACAGCGCTGTGTAGCGGCCCTAAGTGCGGGAGGAAGCGGCGTAAGCCGTTGGGGCCGCGCTCCTCTTCGGTGGTGGCGGCGAACAGGATCTGCACGCCCGGCGGCGGATCCTGGCGCAGCGCGGCCATCGCGACGGCCATCGCGGCGACCGAGGCCTTGGCGTCGTTGCAGCCGCGGCCGATCATGCGCCCGTCGCGCACGACGGGGGTGAAGGGCTCGGTCTCCCAGCCCGTTCCCACGCCGACGACGTCGAGGTGGGAGTTGAGCAGCAGGGTAGGGCCGCTGTCGCCCACCCTGACCGCGAGGTTGTGATCGAGCACCTGGGCAGCCAAGTCGCGCGCAGCGAGCCACTCGCGGAGGAAGTCGCTGACCGCGCCCTCCTCGCCCGAGAGGGACGGAAAGGCGACGAGGTCGCGCAGGAGCTCGATCACGGCGCTCATGCTTGGGTGTCGTCGACGAGCTCGGCGGGAGCTTGATCGGCCTCGGTCACGACGAGGGTGCCGCTGCCGGCGGTCGTGAAGACCTCCTCCAGCAGCGCGCCCGGGCGGCGACCGTCGACGACGTGCACGCGGGGCACACCGCCAGCGAGGGCCCGGCGAATCGCGCCGAGCTTGGGGCGCATCCCGCCGCGGAGCATGCCGGTCTCTTCCAGGTGGCCGAGCTCGCGCAGGTCGGTCCAGTGCAGGACGGACTGCGGGTCCTCGGGGTCCTTCATGATGCCGGGCGCCTGGGTGAGGAGCAGCAGCTTGGCGGCGCCGAGGGCGACAGCCAGCTCGGCGGCGACGGTGTCGGCGTTCACGTTGAGGATCTCGCCGTCGGCGCCAGCCGCGAGCGGGGAGATGACGGGGACGGCCGGCATCGCGAGGATGGCGCTCACGAGCTGGGTGTCGACGTGGCGCACGTCGCCGACGCAGCCGAAGTCGACGGTCTTGCGGGCGCCGTTGTCGTCGGTCATGACCGCCGGCGGGCGGCGCACGGCCTGCAAGGTGCCGGCGTCGAAGCCGGACACGCCGACGGCGCGCTCGCCGGCGCGGGCGAGGGCCGAGACCCAGGCGGCCGACAAGCGACCGCGCCACTCCATGATGGCGGCGTCGAGGAGCTCAGGCGAGGTGATGCGACGGCCGGCGAAGCGCGTGGCGTCGATGCCGAGGCGCTCGGCGGTGGCGTCGAGCTGTGGGCCGCCGCCGTGAACGAGCACGACGCCGACGCCGAGGCGATGCAGCACGCCGACGTCGCGGGCGAGGCCCTCACGCCAGTCCTCACGCTGGAGGAGCTCGCCACCAGCCTTGATGACGAAGATTTGCCCGGCGTATGCGCGCAGGTACGGAATAGCAGCCAGCAGGCTTAGACGCTCCATGGTCCCTCCTCCCACAGTCCCTCAAGCAGGGCCATGGCGGTCCACAGGCGGAGTCCCGCCTGTTCAATTACCCAAGAAGCCGATCCATCGAGCACGGCGTCAGAGACGACGACGTTGCGACGAACGGGCAGACAGTGCATGAAGCCCGCGTCCTGCGTGAGGGCGAGCTTCTCGGGGGTGACGGTCCAGTCACCCAAGGTGGCGCGGCGCTTGGACTCGGCCGCGCGGTCTGCGTAGCCAGAGAAGCCGGACCAGTTCTTCGCGAGGACCACGCGCGCGCCCTTCATGGCGCCGTCCTGGTCGTTCGTGACGCGCAGCTTGCCGCCAGCGGCCTGCGCCTGCGCGGTGGCGCGCTCGAGGATCTCGGGGTCGACGTCGAAGCCCTCGGGGTGAGCGAGGGTGACGTCCATGCCCATCAGGCTCGACGAGAGCAGGTCCTGCTGCACGACCGCGAGGGGCAGCGTGCGCGGGTGCGGGGCCCAGGTGATCGTCAGCGGAACGCCGCGGAGATCCTCGCCAAAGCGGCTCATCCAGGTGGCGGTGTCCGCGAGGCCCTGGAGCGGGTGGTAGCGCGCGGACTCCATGTTGATGACGGGCACGCCGGCGTGCTTGATGAAGGCGGCGATGACGGGATCGGCGCGGTCGTAGTCGAGGTCGGTGAGGCCGGCGAAGGCGCGCACCGCGAGGGCGTCCGCGTACTCAGCGAGGACCTTGACGGCCTCGGTGATGTGCTCGGCTTCGTCGCCGTTCATGACCACGCCGTCGCGGATCTCGAGCTTCCAGGCGTCCTGTCCGGGCGAGAGCGTGAGCGGCTGAATGCCGAGGGCGCCGCACGCGGCCTCCATCGACATGCGCGTGCGCAGCGACGAGTTGAAGAACACGGCGCCGAGGCGCTTTCCGTCGTGACGGCGCGGCTTGGCGCCCCCACGGAGCGCGAGGGCGCGGCGGGCGAGGGCGGACACACCGGCGGCGCCGGGCTCCGTGCCGTCCACAAGGTGACGAGGCATCAGCAGACTCCAGAGTTCAGGCGCTGGGCGCCAAGAGAGCGGTGAGGGCGGTGGCGAGCTCGTCGACCGCCGCGAGGGGGGTCGCAGCGGGCGGCGCCAGGCGAAGGACGTGCGGGTCGGAGGCGGTGCCGACCAGGAAGCCGTGCTCGCGGAGCTGGTGGGCGACGGGGCCCGCCGGGCGGTCGAGCACGAGGGCGACCCAGGCTCCGGAGCCGCGCACGGCGGTGACGCCGGGCACCTTGAGGGTGGCGAGCATGTGCTCCCCGAGCAGGCGGGCGGTCGCTAGCAGGCCTTCTTCGGCCATAATGCGGAGCGTCGCCTCGACGGCGGCGCAGGCGAGCGGCGCGCCGCCAAAGGTGGTGCCGTGCTCGCCGGGGCGCACGGTCCTGGCCATGGCGTCCGTGAGCAGCAGCGCGGCGACGGGGAAGCCGGCGCCGAGGCCCTTGCCGACCGTCGCGATGTCGGGGTGAACGCCGACCTGGTGGCACGCGAGCGGGTAGCCGGTGCGGCCCATGCCGGACTGCACCTCGTCGGCGATGAGCAGCGAGCCGTTCGCGTGCGCGAGGCGCGCGACCTCGGCGAGCCAGCCCTCGGGCGGCACGACGATGCCGGCGATGCCCTGAATCGGCTCGGTGATGACGGCGGCGACGGTGTCGTCGAGGGCGGCGGCGAGCGCCTCCAGGTCGCCGAAGGGCACGAAGCGGACCTCGCCATACGCCGGCGCGTGCTGGTCGCGGTAGCCCCAGGTGACGCCGAGGGCGCCCATGCTGCGGCCGTGAAAGCCCTTCTGCATGGCGACGATGACCGGGCGGCCGGTGGCCTTACGCGCGATCTTGAGCGCGGCCTCGTTGGCCTCGGCGCCGCTGTTCACGAACCAGGCCACGTCCATGCCCGTGAAGGCGCAGACGGCCTCGCCCGCCGAGGTGCGCACGGGCACGTCGGTGAGCGTGGTCATGAAGGAGAGCTTGGCGGCTTGCTCAGCGATGGCGTTGACCCACGCGGGGTGGGCCTGGCCGAGCAGCGTGACCGCGTGGCCGCCGTAGAAGTCCCAGTAGGCGTTGCCCTCGGTGTCCCAGACGCGGGAGCCGCGACCGGACTCAAGGGTGATGGGCAGGCGCGCGGCGCCGAGGATGTCGAGCAGCATAGGAGGACCTCCGCGAGAAGCGGCCTAGGGGATGAGCGGGCTGGTGGGGCGGCCGAGGGGCAGGCCGAGCGAGAGCTCCAAGCACTGCACGGCCTGGGCGGCGGCGCCCTTGCCGAGGTTGTCGATGGCGGCGAGCACGACCGCGCAGTCGCCCTCGCGGTGCACGGCGAGGTCGCAGAAGCCGGTGCCGCGAACGTGGCGCAGGTTCGGCGTCTCGGGGCGCAGGCGCACGCTCGGCGTGCTCGCGTAGGCGTCGGCGAAGATGGCGGCGACGTCGACCTCGCCCGTGAGCGGGACGAAGCTGGTGGCGAAGATGCCGCGGTCGACCGGCGCGGACCAGGGCACGAAGCGCAGGTGGGGCGCGTCGCCGAGCATGCCGAGGAAGGCCTCGACCTCGGGGACGTGCTGGTGCTTGAGCACCTTGTACGCCCGAAGATCGACGAAGCGCTCCGGGTGGTGGGTGCCGGCCGAGGGCGAGACGCCGGAGCCGGTGGAGCCCGTGGCGGCGGCGATGTTCACCGGGCCGGCCACGACGCCCGCCGCGACGAGGGGCGCGATGGAGAGGGACATGGCGGTGGCGAAGCAGCCGGGCACGGCGATGCGCGGGGCGTTGAGGAGGGCCTCGGCCCGCCAGTCGACCATGCCGTACTGCCAGCCGGCCGCGTGCCGGTGGTCCGCGGAGAGGTCGATGACGCGGGGCGCTCCCGCGGCGTCCAGAGCGGCGGCGAGCTCGCGCGCGGCGCCGTGGGGCGTGCAGAGCAGGACGGCGTCGAGCTTCGCGAGGCGCGCGGCGTCGAAGGCCTCGACCCGCAGCTCGGTGAGGCCGAGCAGGCCCGGGTGCAGCGCGGTCAGCGGCTCGCCGACGTGCTTGCGCCCGACCACCGCCGCGAGCTCGACGCTCGCGTGGGCGAGGAGCCAGCGAATGGTCTCGCCGCCTGTGTAGCCGGAGGCGCCGACGACGCCGACGCGCGCGCTCACGCCACGCCGCCGATCGCAGCGACGCCGGTGGTGAGCGGGAGACGGAGGTGGCCCTTCGCTTCCAGGACCTTGGCGACGAGGGCCGCGAGCTGGTCGGGGTTGCGGCGGGCGTTGATGGCGGGGACGCCGGTGTTGCGGCTGACGGCGTCGCAGCCAGCGGCGTTGTCGGTGGCGGGGCCGGTGATGACCGTCGTCTCGATGCCGATGCTCTCCAGCAGCTTGACGCCGCCCCAGGCCGCGACCGGGTCGTTGGCCGCGAAGACCATCGCGACCGAGGCCTTGGTGATGTCGGAGCGCAGCACGTCCATGACGCCGTACTCGCCGAGGAGGCCGTCGCCGAGCTCGACGACGATGACGTCGACGCCGGTCTTCGCGACCGCGTGCAAGCAGCCGCGGCCGGCCGCGACGACGTCGCCCGCGCAGGTGCTGGGCAGGCCGGCGTCGGCGAAGGTGGAGGCCATGGTGGCGCCGTGGTCGAGCATCTCCAGCGTGTCGCGGCGCAGCGCGACGCCGGTGATCTTGGCGGCGCCGACGCGCAGGCCGGAGCGCACGAGCTGGCGCACGAGCTGGCAGGCGGCGGCGGTCTTGCCGGCGTGCATGGTGGAGCCCGCGACGAAGATGACCGGCGGCACGTCGCCGAGCTTGTCGGCGAGGGTGACGGTGCCCGGGAAGATGCTGGCGGGGGCGCCGACGCGGCGGCCGAGCTCGGGGAAGGCTAGCACAGCGCCGAGGACCTCGACGCGCGCCGGAGCGCCGACGTCGTCGTTGGCCGAGGTGCAACGCCCGATGACGCCGCCGAGGTTCAGCAGGTGCAGGATGTCGCCGGTGCGCACGGTCTCGGGGATGTCGCCCGAGAAGCCGCGCAGCGCGCGACGCGAGCCGAGCACGCCAGCGACGAGATCGCCAGCGTGAAAGGTCATCATGCGGCCGTGGATGTCTTCGATCTGGTTGTAGACCGACTTCTCGTCGAGCACACGCACCGCGATGACGGTGCCGGGCTTGGCGGGGATCTCATCGCCCACGACCACCTGGTGGTGCATGGTGACGTTACGCGTGGACGACGCGATCTTGTCGAGGGTGATCCTCACTTCGACCTTCCTTCGGCCGCGGCACGCGCGACGTTCGCCAGGACCTGGCTGGTTCCGTGGATGCGGGTGAACCCGCGGGCGTCGGCGCCGGTCCACAGCGAGGTGTGCTCGCCGTAGGCGGTGCGCTGCACGTCCATGAGGGAGTAGGGGCTGCGCACACCGGTGACGGCGACGCCGCCCTGGCGCAGGTGGACGCGAACGTCGCCCTGCACGCGCTGCTGTGAGCTGCCGAGCATCGCCTCGATGTCGCGGGCGAGCGGGTCGAGGGAGCGCGCCTCGTGCACGAGCTGGCCGTAGACCTCGCCCATGTGGTCCTTCCAGAAGCGCTGCTGCGACGTGAGCACGAGCTTCTCCAGCTCGCGGTGCGCCGGGAGCAGGATGGCGGCGGCGGGGGCCTCGAAGGCGATGCGGCCCTTGATGCCGAGGATGGTGTCGCCGAGGTGGATGCCGCGACCGACGCCGTGCGCCGCGCCGAGCTCGCCGAGCCGCGCGACCGCCTTCCAGCCGTCGATGGCGACGCCGTCGATGGCGACGGGCAGGCCGTCGCGGAAGGTGAGCACCACGTCGACGCCGTCGGCGGGGGCCTCCAGCGGGGAGGTGGTGGTGGGGTAGGAGGCCTCGAGCGGGGAGGCCCAGGCGTCGTGAGTCTCGCGGCCGCCGGCGGTGGTGCCCCACAGGCCGGTGTTGATGGAGACGGCGGCGTCGGCCTGCATCGGCCCGAGGCCGCGCTCAGCGAGCCAGGCCGACGTGGTGGCGCGGCTGAGGGCCTCGTCGCGGATGGGGGCGGCGATCTCGGCGTCCGGCGCGATGGTGCGCAGGGTGACGTCGAAGCGCACCTGGTCGTTGCCCGCGCCGGTGGAGCCGTGCACGAGCACGGTGGCGCCGAGCTCGCTCGCGGCCTGGGCGAAGAGCTGCGCCTGCACGACGCGCTCGACGCCGACGCAGAGCGGGTAGACGCCGCCGCGGAGCACGTTTCCGCGGATCAACCACGCGATGTGCCCGTCGTAGAGCGCATCACGGCCGTCGATGGCGATGTGGTCCGAGGCGCCGAGGCGCGCCGCGTGCTCCTTGAGCGCCGCGAGGCCCGCGTCGTCCCAGCCGCCGGTGTTCACCGAGATGGCGAGGGTCTTGTGGCCCGCCGCGGCGTAGCGCGCGGCGAGGTACGAGGTATCAAGCCCGCCCGAGAAGGCGACGGCGACGGTAGGGAGCATAGGAGAGTCCTCAAGACGGTGGTCCCGCGCTTAGCGGGCGTTGCGGCGGGCCTTAGCTGGCTCGGCGCGCTTCGGGTTGCCGGCCAAGCAGCCGACAGAGGGACGGGAGCGCGCTCGGCTCTGCGAGCGCCACAAACACAACATCATCCCCGGCGATGGTGCCGAGCACGCCGCCGAGCTCGGCGTCGTCGATGGCCTGACCCAGCACCGAGGCGAAGGCCGCGTCCGTCTTGACGACGACGAGCGAGCCCTCGTGGGTCACCGCCACCGAGTGCACGGGCGCGCCGAGCAGCGGCGAGGGCGGCAGGCGGTAGATGCCTTCCACCTTGCGGATGCCCCGCTGCGTGAGCTCGCGCGACACGGTCGCCTGGTTGAGCGCCCGCCCCGTGCGCGACTCTAGCGCGCGCACCAGGTCCGCTTGGGTGCGGTAGGTGCCCTGCGTGAGGAGCTCAGAGAGGTGGTGGGTCCAATGCATGGCCGCGCACATAGTATGCGCAGCTTATGCGTGCAAGACGCCGTGGACGAATGGGGGGAGATTCCCGCAGAGAAGCTGGGGGGGGCAGGCGGCCATCGGTGACGCCAAAATCACGGGCAGACTTCGGTCGCGCTCGTGGCGTCCGAGCGATGTGCTGGAATAAATGAAGTTATCGTGTGGGGCGGACGGCGCTGCGCCGCCGCCGTCGGTGACCGTGTCGTGGACCACGAACACGGGCTGCGGGCCCTGTGTGCAGGTGGAGGAGGGGGCCTGCACGTGCGCTGAGGGCGAGGTCGGACGGGTGACCATCGCTGTCTCGGCGCTGGGTACAGAGTGGAGCGCGACGCCATGCGAGCTCCAGCCGCCGAGCACGTACGTCCGCGACGGGTTCGGTGATGGTGCGAAAAACGAGGCCTCGGAACAAGGATTTGCCTCCAAGTCTGACGCCGTCAGGTCCACCTGTGACGCGTACCGCCGCCGCGAGATGGAGCGAACCATCGCGCTTATGCTCGACCCGGCGCTGTGACGGATAGGCTTCGCGCAACAACGGGGCCCCCATGCACAGCGAGACGCACAACACCCACCGCATCGGCTGGCTTCGAGCTGCGGTGCTGGGCGCCAACGACGGCATCGTCTCGACCGCGAGCTTGGTGATTGGCGTGGCCGCCGCGGAGGCGTCGCGGGGCGAGCTCATCACGGCGGGCGTCGCCGGCCTTGTGGCTGGAGCGATGTCGATGGCTGCGGGGGAGTACGTCTCGGTGAGCTCTCAAGCGGACACCGAGGGCGCGGACCTCGAGCGCGAGCGCATCGAGCTGCGCGACGACCCCAAGAAGGAGCTGGCCGAGCTCGCTGGCATGTACGTCGCGCGCGGCCTCACCCCAGCGCTCGCGGCGCAGGTCGCCGCTCAGCTGACCGCCCACGACGCGCTCGGCGCCCACGCCCGCGAGGAGCTCGGCATCACGCCGCAGCTCGGCGCGCGGCCCATCCAAGCCGCCCTGTCGTCAGCGGGCACCTTCGCCGTTGGCGCCGCGCTGCCCATGGTGGTCGCGACGCTTGTGCCTTTGCACCTTGTTATTCCAGCGGTGTCCGCGGCGTCGCTGCTCTGCCTCACGGCGCTAGGGGGCGGGAGCGCGCGGCTGGGGGGCGCGCCGGTCTGGGTCGCCACCGCACGGGTCACCTTCTGGGGCGCGCTCGCGATGGTGGTCACCGCTGGGATTGGCGCGCTGTTCGGCGCCGTCGTTTAGCGCTCCCGCCGGACAGGAGGCAGCGTAGGCGGTGGCGGAGATCCCACGGTGACCTCGCCCCTTCGGGGGACCACTCGGCCAGGCTCACCACGCGGCCACCAGGGCGACGCCCATCACGTGCATCACTTTGGGCCGTTGTTCATCACTTTGACGCCGTGGCGGCGACGGCTTCGACGGGGCCATTTGCTTGTTGCCGTTGGTGCGGGTCTTGCGGGGAGCGCGACCGGCGCGGCGATGAAGAAGCTGCTCGGCCTCGCGCCGCGGACCGCCCGGCGTAACGCCGAGGATGGGTCGAAAGGGGACGTCCAGCTCGAGCAGGACATGGGTGCGACCGGACAACGCAGCGGGGAGACCGGTGGCATGCATCGTGCAGTGGCGGTCCGCGCAGAGGTTGAACCAGCCATGACCATGACTGACGCCACGCAGCACTTCCAAACCAGCGCCAGATAACGCGCCTTAACCCTTGGAGATTGAATGCAAGATGCACGGATTACGGTAGGCGAATACCTGCTGCTACGGCTCAAGCAGATCGGCGTCGACCACCTGTTTGGCGTTCCTGGCGACTTCGTCCTCGGCTTCCTGAAGAGGTCCATCGGCAATGAATGCCGATCGGACGCGCGGCGCAGCGCGGCGTGATTACAGGCGTTCGTCCGTGTGCGCCGTCCCGCGTGCGCGCCCCGGCGGCGGCGCAGTCGCTCAGCGG
>Ga0100377_1000615_pt1 | contig 30450 bp, 25 predicted proteins | sample CryGeymeta201501_FD_83664 | JGI IMG/M metagenome (GOLD analysis project Ga0100377, IMG submission 83664) | Groundwater microbial communities from Crystal Geyser aquifers in Utah, USA - Crystal Geyser metaG 2015-01 | ecosystem: Environmental > Aquatic > Deep subsurface > Groundwater | place: USA...
ACGCGACGCCGCCGGACAGGACCTCCTCCTGGAGACCGTCGCTCGCGTCCTCGGAACCTACCCCCGCGCCACCAAGGCCGACACCCGCGCCCGCGCGGAGCTCCTCGCCCCCCTCTACCAGCAGTCCGAGGCCCTCCGCCAGCGCCGCCGCACCCGCCGCACCCCCACCGACATCGACCCCACCACCGAACACCCCACCGACATCGACCCCACCACCGAAGACCCCACCGACATCGACCCCACCCCACCCTCCCCCGCCTGACCCACCCCGCGCTTGCCGGTCGACCCCACCGGCAATCGGACGCCCGACCCCTCCGACCTCACCCGACCTCGCCTCCCACCTGACAGGCATGGCTCCCCACCTCGGTCGACCGCGCCTCAAACCGTCCGGTGTCGGGTTCGGCGCCCGGTCGACCGACCGCTCAACCCGTGGTCCTTGGCACGCTGCGTCGGTCGACCGAGCGACGAACCCGTCGTCGTTGGCTCGGGCGCGAGGTCGAGCGCGCTGAGGAAGCGACGGCGATAGGCTCGAGGTCGAGTCGGGTGGAGTTCGGACCGGGAAGGACAGGCAATGCGCGGGGTCAACCCGACTGCCCACTCCTCGCCGTTGACCGCAGACCGTAGATCGACCTGACCGCACAGGAGGCACCATGGCCAGCAAGAAAGCGACAGACATCGACCACGACGGCTCCTATCGCAAGCTGTTCAGCGACGCCGCGATGGTGCGCGATCTTCTGAAGTGGGACTACATCCCCTCAGCACTGACCGCCGACATCCTCACCGACGCGCCCATGGCAGCCGCAGCCTCTGCGGTAAGCGCGCCGCCCTGCGCACCCTCCAGCTCGACATCGACTTTCACCTCATCGACATCGGCGCCCTGAAGCTGCCCGCGCAGACCCGAGGCCCCTGCGATGTGCTCTTCGCCCTGGAGCAGGCCACCCGGTGGGAAGACCTGCCACCCCTGGTCAAGCAGCTCATCGACCACCTGCCAGGCCCCGAGACCGCTTCCTTGCGAGAGAGCTTCCTCGACTTTATACTCGAGGTGTTGGGCGGGCGCGGCCTCCCCATCGCCCGTAAGACCATCCGCGACCTCCAGGGACTCCACACCATGCTCGGACACAACATCGACAAGATGAGGGAGAATGATCGTCAGCAGGGCGCCCAGCAGGTCGTCCAGGCCAGCCTGCGGCTCAATCGTCCAGTCTTGCCCGCCGAGATCGATCGCCTCGCCGCCTACCTCGCGGCTCACCCCATGACGATCGAGCAGATCGCCCAGGCCTCCCCGGCGGAAGTCGAGGGCTGGCTCGCTCCGGCCGGCGGGACGAAGAACGGGAGTCGCAAGCGGTGACGGCTACCTGGCCGCCACGACCCTCCCCACCCTGCTCTTGCTGACCCCGAACAGCCGCCCCGCCTCCGCCATCGACCGATCCCCTTCCTCACCATCTCGACCACGGCCCTCCGCCGGTCCGTCAAGACCTCACTCCTCCACCAAGAACTTCAAGTACGCCTCCGCCGCCCCTCGCTTGTCCTCGGGGTTGCGCTCGATGAGGGCGACCAGCGGGTCATGGCGCGGGGCTTCATCGACCTGGGCGAGGCGGGGACTGGCGGTGGAAGCTGCGGGACTGCGCGGGGCTTCACGTCCAGGACTTCGGAGACCACGGGGAGGCCCACATCGACCGCGTGTCACCGAGCTGTGACCTCCCAGGTCACCTGCGAGCCGATGCGCCGGGCGTGATCGTCGCGTTGGTGGCGGGCGGAGTCGTGGCGGTGGTCGCGGTGGTGCGAGCGCTGTACGTCATGCGTTGAGCCTTGGCGCTGGATGTGGTCGAGCTGCCTGGCTTGATCCGTCTGAGTCGATGATGGTAGGTTCGGCGCCCGTTGTGACGACTCGCGACGGCGCTCCCCCGTTGACGAAGCGCCCTTGTGCCAGTGCCCGAAGGAACCTGCGTGACACTCTCTCTGCCGTTCATGGCCACCCCTCCTCGCGCCGTGCGCGATGCTGTCGCCGGACTGGCTGCCAGCGGTTCCATCGAAGAGCGCGGGGCTGTGTTCACCCGAAGCTCAGTCGTCGAGGGCATCCTCGATCTGTGCGGCTACAGCGCCGAGCGCGACCTCTCCGCCCTTCGGCTTCTGGAGCCGTCGTGCGGTGACGGGGAGTTTCTCTTCGCTGCCGCTCGCCGTCTGCTGGCGTCTGCCCGCAAGAAGGGTTTGGCCCCGTCAAGCTGGGCTGCTCGCCTATCCGGTGCGATCTTCGCGGTGGAGCTGCATGCGGCGACGTTGGAGCGTACCCAACAGCGCCTCATCGACCTCCTCGTTGGAGAGGGGCTGAGCGGCAAGGACGCAGCCGGGCTCGCAAAGTCGTGGCTACGTCAGGACGACTTCCTTCTCACACCCATCGTCGGCGTGTTCGATGTCGCTGTCGGGAACCCTCCCTACGTGCGCCAGGAGCGCATTCCCAACGTCCTGCTGGCGGAGTACAAGCGCACATTTTCGACGCTGTACGACCGTGCCGACCTCTATGTCCTGTTCTACGAGCGGTGTCTGAACCTCCTCGGACCGGGCGGTGTGCTCGGCTTCATCTGCGCCAACCGGTGGATCAAGAACAAGTACGGCGGCCCGCTTCGCGAGATGGTGGCGCAGTCCTTCAACCTGGACGTGTACATCGACCTGGAGCAGGCTGATGCGTTCCACGAGCAGGTAGACGCCTACCCCGCGATCACCATCATTCGTCGCCGGCCCCATGGCCAGGCGCCGGGCCGAACGGCCGTTGTCACGGGCGGTCGCAACGGAGTGCTCACGCTCGACGATGTCTTCGCGCAGCTGGCCAACACGACCGCGCGGAGCTCACGGGAGGTCACCGTCGTTGAGCGCGTCGCGTTCGAGCGCGACCCATGGCTGGTCGACTCGCCCGAGATCCTCCAGGCCGTTCGGGAGCTGGAAGCGCGCCTTCCAACTCTGGAGGAGTCAGGTGCCAAGGTGGGGATCGGTGTCGCCAGCGGTTGCGATCGCGTCTACATCGGAGAGCACGATGGGCTCCCGGTCGAGGACGTCAGGAAGCTGCCGCTGGCGATGTCGGGCGACCTCACCGCAACAGGGATCAACTGGTCCGGTCAGGGGATCGTCAATCCGTGGATGTCGACAGGCAAGCTGGCGAGCCTCGACGAGTTCCCGCGGTTTGCGGCCTACCTGCGGCAACACGAGGCCGTGCTCAAGGCCCGTCACACGGCAAAGCAGAACCCGAAGGCGTGGTACAAGACCATCGACCGGATCTACCCAGGCCTCACAGAGACCCCGAAGCTCTTGATCCCGGACATCAAGGGTGAAGCGACGGTGGTCTATGACGCCGGGCGCTACTACCCCCACCACAACCTCTACGTGGTGACGTCGGAGGCGTGGGACCTGCAAGTCCTGCAGGCCCTGCTGCGATCGTCGGTGGCCCTGGCGTTCGTCGCGGCGTACTGCATTCGAATGGCGGGAGGGTTTCTCCGGTTCCAGGCCCAATACCTGCGACGCATTCGGGTGCCCCTGCCCACCGCCATGACAAACGAGCAACGCGCGCGCCTTCGTGCCGTCGCCTCGTCATCGAACCAGGCTGAGATCGACGAAGCGGCGTTGGACGTGTACGGGCTCCCCGACGACGCTGCAGCCGCGCTCTGCGCGTTCGCAGCCAACGCCCGAGTCCGCAAGGACAAGTCATGACCATCCAGCTCTTGCCGCTCGACTTCGACGGCCAGGTCGCCGAAGCCGTCCGGGTCTTCTGGTCCTCCCGCGCATCGGGGTCTGAGACCCAGAGCGGCACGCGCGGCAACGTGATCGCGGGGAAGAACCTGGATGGCTTCCTCCATGTCGTGCGGGCGGTCGCCACCCATTGCGGCATTCCGGCGAGCGCCATCTTCACCAACGACCGACGAGACCTCACGCTGCCGGGCTACTATCGCCCAACAAAAAGTTGGGACGCGGTGATCATCCACCAGCAGCGCCTCCTGGCCGTGCTCGAGTTCAAGTCGCAGGTCGGCTCCTTCGGAAACAACTTCAACAACCGCGCCGAGGAGGTCATTGGCAATGCCTCGGACCTGTGGGTCGCAGCCCAGCACGGCGCCTACCTGCCCGCTAACCACACCGCCCCAGGCAAGCTGCGCGGCGCTGGAGATCCTCGACCGCCCTTCCTTGGCTACCTGATGCTTCTGGAGGAGAGCCCCATCTCCACGCACCCCGTGACGGCGCTGTCACCCCACTACAAGGTGTTCCCCGAGTTCGAAGCATCCTCCTACGCCGAACGGTATAAGATCCTGTGCGAGCGCGTGATGGAGCAGAACCTCTACAAGGCCGCCGCGTTGATGCTGTCCCCACAGGCCCCCTGTGAAGGGCAGTGGAGCTATCGATCGCTGTCCGAGGCAACCTCGGTGCGCAACCTGTTCGCGCAGCTGGCGGGGCAGCTCGTCGCGGCTGTTCAGACGTGAGGCGACCAGGACCACGCGGGCCAGGCCGTATTGTCTGCGCAAGGCCTCATCGCCGGGCGCGGCGCGGTCCGTGGGTGTGCCACGCGGCCAGCGCTTCGACGGAGACTGGCGGTGGAAGCTGCGGGACTGCTCGGGGCTTCACGTCAGGATGCGCTCGACAAGGGCGATGATCGAGCGTCAGGTCTCGTCGTCGTCGGGCGTGAGCTGCCGCTCTGTTGGAGATGGCGGGGCAACAAGCCCAAGACCGGAGGCTCGCCCCCTTGCCAACCATGGCCCGGAACGTCCAGACCACACCAAAACGCATGTACGGGAGCCTGCGTGGCCCTGGCCCTGCTGCAAGACAGCCGCACAGACAGCCTCAAGCCCGACTGGGCCAACGCCAACCCCGACAAGCCGACTCCTGTCCTCCCCATCGTCCTCTACAACGGCATCCCCAGGTGGGCCAAGCCTGACCCCCTGCGCAGCCGCAGCCTCTGCGGAGAGCGCGCCGCCCTGCGCGCCCTCCAGCTCGACATCGACTCTCACCTCATCGACATCGGCGCCCTGAAGCTGCCCGCGCAGACCCGAGGCCCCTGCGATGTGCTCTTCGCCCTGGAGCAGGCCACCCCATGGGAAGACCTGCCACCCCTGGTCAAGCAGTTCATCGACCACCTGCCAGGCCCTGAGACCGCTTCCTTGCGAGAGAGCTTCCTCGACTGTAAACTCGAGGTGTTGGGCGGACGCGGCATGCCCATACCTGACCAAACCATCCGCGACCTCCAGGGGCTCCACACCATGCTCGGACACAACATCGACAAGATGAGGGAGAACGATCGCCAGCAAGGCGCCCACCAGGCCATGCAGGCTGCGATGCAACTCGGTCGGTTGCTTACCGCCACGGAGACGGAGCGTCTCGTGATCTACCTCGCTGCGCACCCCATGACGGTCGAGCAGATCGCCCAGGCCTCCCCGGCGGAAGTCGAGGGCTGGCTCGCTCCGGCCAGCGGGACGAAGAACGGGAGTCGCAAGCGGTGACGGCTATCCCGCCGGGCTCTTGCTGACCCCGAACAGCCTCCCCACCTCTGCCATCGACCGATCCCCCTTCCTCACCATCTCGACCACGGCCCTCTGCTGGTTCGCCGAGAGCTCACCCCTCCACCAAGAACCTCAAGCCCTGTGTGCCAACATGGTGGGCGACGCCGCCCACAAGGATGTTTCGATCCCCTACGGGACGGCCTTCGTCGTGAGACGCGCCGGCGCCGGCGCCGCCACCCAAGGAGAAGCCATGACGTTTCGATCCCCTACGGGACGGCCTTCGTCGTGAGACTACGGACGCGCCGGCGTCCTGGTCGAGCGCAACAATGTTTCGATCCCCTACGGGACGGCCTTCGTCGTGAGACGTGGCGGCGCGTGGAGGTCAACGGCCGGATCGTCCTGTGGAGGTTTCGATCCCCTACGGGACGGCCTTCGTCGTGAGACGACTGCACGCGGTCCTGCACGGCGACCTACGACTACCGAGTTTCGATCCCCTACGGGACGGCCTTCGTCGTGAGACTGGCCCCCCCGGCGTCGTCGACGCCGGGGGGGCCAGGTTTCGATCCCCTACGGGACGGCCTTCGTCGTGAGACGCGCCTCCTAAGAGCCGGGGATCTTTCCCGCTCGAGCTGTTTCGATCCCCTACGGGACGGCCTTCGTCGTGAGACCCCGGGACCCCCGCGTCGCCGGCGAAGAAGACCTCGGCGTTTCGATCCCCTACGGGACGGCCTTCGTCGTGAGACCACAACGACGGGGGAGAGATCATATACTCATGCTGAGGTTTCGATCCCCTACGGGACGGCCTTCGTCGTGAGACGCCAATCCGCGAGGGCGGCGACGAGTCGCCGCAGCTCGGTTTCGATCCCCTACGGGACGGCCTTCGTCGTGAGACCCCGTGCAGCCGGGCTGCATCCCACGCGGGCCCCTCGGGGTTTCGATCCCCTACGGGACGGCCTTCGTCGTGAGACGCAAGCCATGCTCCGCGGGATCGAAATCCCGCTAGAGGTGTTTCGATCCCCTACGGGACGGCCTTCGTCGTGAGACAGCGCATCAGCGCTCGCAGCGTGCGACGCCACGAGGTCGAGGTTTCGATCCCCTACGGGACGGCCTTCGTCGTGAGACGGGGTCAACCGCAAGGTGCTATACGATTACTTCCACCGCGTTTCGATCCCCTACGGGACGGCCTTCGTCGTGAGACCCAAGGACCAGAGGCGAGGGGACACCGGGGGCCTCGCTGTTTCGATCCCCTACGGGACGGCCTTCGTCGTGAGACGGCTACAGGTGGTCGGTCGACTGCGTGTTTGTTCCCCTTGAGTTTCGATCCCCTACGGGACGGCCTTCGTCGTGAGACGTGGGCAAGGCGAAGCTGATCGGCTGGGTGCTCCGTCCGTTTCGATCCCCTACGGGACGGCCTTCGTCGTGAGACCGGGTGACCTTGAGCCACCCGCGATCCTGCCACAAACGGTTTCGATCCCCTACGGGACGGCCTTCGTCGTGAGACGTGCCGTTGTTGTCGCGGAGACTGTGGGCTATAGCGCCTGTTTCGATCCCCTACGGGACGGCCTTCGTCGTGAGACCGTCCCCGCCAGGGTCCATGCCGAACTGCGATGTGATGTTTCGATCCCCTACGGGACGGCCTTCGTCGTGAGACCCGAGGGCGACGACCCCGACCCTGCCGCGGACATCTACTGGTTTCGATCCCCTACGGGACGGCCTTCGTCGTGAGACCTTGGCCCACGGCCCCTTGCGCGCCGCAGCTCGGGAGTTTCGATCCCCTACGGGACGGCCTTCGTCGTGAGACCGTCCCGTGTGGCACCGCCGCGCCGTTCCCATAGAAGTTTCGATCCCCTACGGGACGGCCTTCGTCGTGAGACCCCGCGCCTCCAAGCCACTGTACAGCAACAGGAAAACGGAGGCAAATCGACGACCTCCGCCGCGCAGGTCGATCGTGCTCGCTCGCCGCGAACGGGCCAGACGCAACCCCCTGAAGAACAACGACAAATTCAAATCGACCACCTCTGGGGCTCGAAACAGCTCAGGAACGCCGTGGGGGAGGGGCTCGCGGGGCGGAGGAGGGGTGAGGTTCAGGAGGAGATCGGGGGTGGTCGTGGGCATGGTGGGGGGTCAGAAGATGTAGCGTTCGGGTTTGAGGGGATCGGCGAGGGACTTGCCGACGCGGATGACGCGTCCGGCGCAGCAGGCTCCCATGGGGTAGAAGATGACGGAGTCCTCGCCGGGGACGATGAGCTGTTCGAGGAGGAGGAGGAGCTTCTGGACGCGGGTGTTGTCGAGGGCGCACTCGAAGACGGACTTCTGGACGCGGGTGCCGTGGCGCTCCATGAGGGCGGCGACGCGGCGGAGGCGTTTTTCGCCCTCTTCGGTGACGGTGGAGATGTCGTAGGTGACGAGGACGCGCATGAGTCATCTCCAGGTGTAGGGCTGGTAGACCAGCCTGAGTCTCAGTCGGACCCGCAGGGCAGGGAGCCGTGCGAGCAAGAGCTCGCAGGGGGCCCTGCATCGCGGGTCCGACTGAGACTCACGGCGGTATAGTGGGTGAGGCGGCCGGCGCAGAAGTGACCGAGGAGTCGGGCCTGGAGGATGGGGAAGGCCGAGAAGGGATAGTTGCGGCCGGAGGCGGGGTGGATGAGCTCGCGGCGGAGGGCGGTGTCGAAGGCGGCGAAGAAGGGGCGCTTCGCCTCGGGGGTGAGGAGGCAGGCGCCGTCCGGTCCGGCGTGGAAGTGCTCGGGGAGGAGCTGTTTGCGGTTGACGAGGGCCAGGACGACGGAGTCGACCAGGGGGGTACGGAACTCCTCGACGAGATCGAGGCCGAGCTCGGGGCGTCCGCGCTGATCGGCGTGGAGAAAGCCGATGTAGGGGTCGAGGCCGGCGATCGAGGCGGCGTCGGCGCAGCGGGCGGTGGCGATGGCGTAGCCGTAGGACAGGAGCGCGTTGACGGGGTCGGCGGGTGGGCGACGGGAGCGGCCCGTCCAGGTGAAGGGCGAACCCTCGAGGAGTCGAGGCCAGGCATCGAAGTAGGCGCGAGCGGCGACGCCCTCGTGGCCCATGAGCTCGGCGCGGGAGGTCGTGTGGGGGACGCTGGCCAGGGCGGTGTCGATGGAGGCGATGTTTGTGGAGAGGTCGAGCTCGCCGCGTCGCTCGCGTCTCAGGAGGAGCGTCTTCTGGTTGACGAGCTTGGCGGCGACGATGGCGCGCGCGATGAGGAGGGCGCGGGCGGGGTCCTCGGCGGCGCCGAGCTGGGCCCGGCGCAGGAGGGCGTTGGGGCTGGGGTTGGGTTCGAGGCGTCCGCGGAAGGCGCCGCGGCCATCGACGAGGGTGAGGGAGACCCCCTCCTCGTGGAGCGCGGTGACGGCGGCGCCGCTGATGCGGGCGCGGCTGCTCGCGACCACGGACTCGACGGACTGGAGCGGGATGCTGTGCGCCTCGCCATCGCGTTCGACGCTGAGGTTGCCTTTGAGGACGCGGAGGTACTCGTCGCCTGCGCTGAGGTAGAGGCCATAGGTGATCTGGGGTTCGTCGCTCATGGGGTGCTCCGGGCGTCGAGCCAGGCCTGGGCGCGGGGGAGGCAGGCTTCGAAGAGGCTGCAGCCCTCGCAGCGGCCTGCGTAGGTGGGGGTGGGGATGAGGCGTCCGTCGAGGATGTCGCGCATATCCGTGCACGCCGCCTCGACCTCGCGGCGCAGCGCCGGGGTGATGGGGACCTCGACGCGGCGACGGCTGCCAGCGTAGTAGATGAAGCCGCGTTCGACCGCGAGGCCGGTGACGGCTTCGAGGCAGACGGCCTGGGCGGCGACCTGGAGGACGTCGTTGGGCCAGGGGCGACCGCCGGGGGCCCGTCCCGCCTTGGTCTCGACGGGGATGGGCTGGCCGTGGGTGTCGTACTCTACGAGGTCGATCACGCCGGAGAGGCCGAGGGCGGCGTGGTGGACGGCCATGGAGAAGATCGCGGTGGCGCGCTCGGGGCGGCGAGTCGGGCGGTCGACGCGCTGGTGAGCACGCAAGCCCCTGTAAACATGAGCGTTTCTCGCCATCTCGCCGCATCGATACATGAGGAAGAAGCGATGAGGGCAATACGACCACTGGTTGAAGCCGTGGAGGGTGAGCGGGGTTGGTGTGTCCATGGAGACTCCGGGGGCGCATGGCCCGGTCAGTCGGAGGTGGCAGGCGCACGGCGCGGGGCGCGGGGACGATGGGGGGCGACGGGTACGGTGATGTCCAGGGCGCCGAGGCCCATACCGGTGCGGGAGCCCACGCCAGCGAAGTGGGCGAGGTCGAGCAGGGCGCACAGCCGCTCCCGCTGCGCTCCCTCGCCGAGCAGCCGCCAGTCGAGGGTCCCGACCACGCCGCGAAAGTTCTTGGGGCGCTTGCCGAAGTGGAGCTGGACGGTCTCGGTGCGGAGGGTGCAGTCGACCTCCGAGACGAGCGCCCAGGGCGCCTCGACGTCAGCGCCGGGCAGCACGAGCTCGAGGTGACGCGCGCGGGCCTGGACGCTGGACAGGATGCGCTCCGGCGAGGGGGCGAGGCGATCGACGTCGGGGAGGTCGGCGCCGCCGTCGCGGAAGCAGGTGGGGGAGCGGAGGCGGAGGTGGACGAGGGGGGCGTCGAGGAACCTGCGGCCGAGGCTCGGGGTGGGGATGCGGTCCACGCCCATGCCGGCCGAGATGCGCTCCACGACCCACGGCTCGGGCCCCATCCTGACGGCGGGGAGGGGGCCGTGGCCGAGCAGCCGGTCGGCGATCAAGCCCGCCAGCTCGTCGAAGAGGACGGAGAAGCGCAGGTGGGCGCCGTCGTCGCCGAGGCGTTCGGCGTGGATGGACCAGGGACGCTGGCCTTCGAGGGCGTGCAGGGCTTCGGCGAGCTCGGGGTGAATGGCGTCGAGGATGGCGAACACGGCGCCCTGGACGTCACGGCCGTTGAAGGCGGCGCGGGGACGGGCGGAGCGGAGGGTGAAGTCAAAGGTCATGGGCATCAGTCGGTCCTCCGGGAGTGAGCGCGGGAGCGGTGAAGGGCGTTGGCGACGACGGCGTGCTGGCCCACGAAGCCCAGACGGTCGACGGGGCGGGCACCATCGAGGAAGGTGAACCGCACCGGGCGCAGGTAGGGACCGACGTGCGGGTCGTGGAGCTCCTCGCTCCGTCTCGGGATGTAGTAGACGAGCGGGCGCTCGGCCAGAGCGTGCACCACCTCGGCGGGGAGGCGATGGATGGGGCGGCCCGGCTGCTGTGCGGTCGCCAGGACCTGAAAGTCGTGGTCGGCGGCAACCACGCCGCAGAAGTTGGCGAGCTTCTCACCGGTGCTGAGTTGCCGCTGCAGGAGCAGCGTCCGGCGCGGGGTGGCCTCGGCGGTGATGATGACCTGGAGGGGGGCGCCCCAGGCGTCGGGTGGGGCGGGGATGCGTTGCAGGGCGGCGGAATCGGCGAGTCGGAAGTCCGCGCAGCGGACGAGCTGTTCGAGGGAGAGGGACAGCCAGGCGGGAGAGTCGGCGAACAGGCCGACGGCATCCCAGGCCAGCACGTCCACGCCGAGGTCGCCGCTACCGCGGAACGCCATGGCGGCGTCGTAGCAGGCGACGGCCTCGCGAGCAAGCGAGCGAGCGACGTCGGGGTGGCGTTGCAGCTTGGCCCGCAGCGCCGGCAGGCGGTCCTCCGCGATGCGTTGGCCGAGGCTGCGCACCCAACCCAACCGGCTCCTGGCGTTGAGCTCGCCACGCCTGGCCACCTCGCGCGCCTCCTCCACGCCGCGCAGCTCGGCGCGATAGGCCGCGAAGGTGCGATGATCAGAGCCGAAGAGTCCCGCGATGCGATCGAAGAGCGCGTCGACGACGGGCTTGTTGACGTCGGCGACGGTGTCTCGAAGCTCGGCCAGGGGCGCCGCGATCCCAAGCGCCGCCCACTCCGTCAGCAGCGGGGCCACCCGGCGCTCCGCGAAGGACTCACCGAGCTCGTCGAGCAGCGTCGCCAGCTCCGCGCGCGTCAGCTCCGGGGGCACGCCGCGGGTGCGCAGCGCCACCAGCACGTCGCCGGGGACCAACCCGACGGCGGTCGACGGCGTGTCGGTCTGCTCGGCGCGCAGGACGCGTCCGGCGCGGCCGAGGCGCTGCCAGAAGCGGGGCCGTGAGGGGGCGTCGAAGATCACGTGGTCGAGGGGTTGGCGTCGCTTGTCGGGCTCGCGGCCGCGGAAGTTGTATCCCACGTCCACGGTGGGGGTGGCCACGATGAGCGGGGCGCGCTCGGCGGCGGCGCGTTGGTCGGGTGGTGTCGGACCGGTGATCCGGCGCATGCGGCCTGCGAGCCGGGGACCGAGGCGCTGGGCGAGGCTGGTGACGTCGGCGAGGCTGTCGAGGAGGACCGCGCCATCCTGTCCGGCGTGCATGTGGGGGAGCCAGCGGTGGACGAGGTCGCTGACGCACGTGACCCGATCGTCCGTGGTGAGCAGCTCCACGTCGCAGGGGGCGAGGGAAGGGCGCAAGGTCAGACCGGGCGGCGCCAGGGCGGGATCGACGGCGCCGAGCGTCAGGCCGTCTGCGGCGAGGGTGGCGAGGAGGGTCGCCACTTCATCGTCGGGGGTGGCGGTGAGGAGGCAGACACGGGCGCCGTCTGGCAGGCGGCCGGTCAGGTGCCAGAGCGCCAGGACGAAGAAGAACGCGACGAGTTGGAGGCCGGAGTAGTAGTGCAGCTCGTCGATGACGAGGTAGTCGACGCGCTGCAGGAAGGCGCCTGCCGCCTTGCTGGCGGTGCGGCCATACTGGAAGAAGGTCGCGAGGTAGAAGAGGTCCGGGTTGGTGACCAGGACGAGGGGCTGGCCGGGCGCAGCGCCAAGCACCTGCTGGGGGTTGCGGAGGACCTCGTAGAGCCGGCGGGCGTTGTTGAAGCGCACGGTGCCGTCGCCGAGCTCGATCGCGGCCAGGCGGCGCGCGTCGAGGCCGATCACGTGGTGGGGCAGGGAGGCGTCCTCACAGAAGGCGCGCCAGTCCGCCTCGTGCTGGTCGACCAGGGCGTTGGTCGGCGCGAGCACCACGACCGTCTTCGGGGGGCGGTCGCGCAGGAGGTGGAGCTGGGAGGCCAGGGTCTTGCCGGTGCCGGTCGCGGAGGTGTTGGTGACGACCGCGTGAGTGGCCAGGGCACGGAAGGTCTCGACCTGATGCCAGAGCAGAGACAGGCCCGTGGCGCCGACGAGCGTGCGCAGCTCGGGCGGCAGGCTGGCGACGTCGGCCACAGGCTCGGCGTGCGCTGCCAGTCGGAAGGTCACGGTGGCGGCCATGTCAGCCTCCTTCGGGGAAGCGATAGCGGAGGCCCTGCGGGACGCACACGCCCTTCGCGTCGAGGTGCGGGCCCGCAAAGCGAGCGGCGGCCAGCAGGGGTACGGGGCGGACGTTGACCAGATCCCAGCCGAGCGGGCGCGCGGACGGGGGAAGGTCGGCGGGGTTGAGGTAGCCGGTGGCGTCGAAGGGGCCGTCGCGCTCCTCCGCGCGGCCCAGGCGCTCGACGCGCACCCGCGCCTTGCTCATGAACTTGCCGAGCCGGCAGTAGGGGGGGATGGCCGGCACGTCGTCGGTTTCGGAGACCAGCACGGCGCGCAGGCGCGTGCCACGGTCCACCAGGCGCAGCTGCCCCTGCTGGGGCCGATTGACAGCCCCGATGCGCGACGCCGTTGAGCGATGTTCGAGCCGACTCGCCACCACGCCCTGCCGCATCGCGTACCAGTACGTCTCCGTCAGCGCGTTGAAGCGCTCGACGCGGTACCGCACCGGCCCCACCGGGGAGGCCGGGCCGAGGTAGATACCACGGGCGTTCAGGCCCTCCAGATCGGCGGCGTAGCGCGGGCGCTGCACCTCCTTCGGGGCCAGGCGGTAGGGCGCCTCCACCCAGTGCAGCGCGTAGGGCTGGCCGTAGCTCGTCAGGATGGGCTCGGTCATGTAGACCGTGCCCAGCTCGCGGGAGGCGTAGAACAGGGGGTCGAGCAGCTCGTACTCGACGGTGCGGATGAACATGAGGGCCTCCTGGAGGAAGTGGGTCAGCCGGTGAGGCCATCGTACGACGACGCGAGCGGACCGAGCCACACCGCCGGGTCCTCGTAGGCCGCGCGCACCTCGCCGAGCAGCGCCTCCAGCCGATCCCCCGTCACGAGGTCCACGCGGCCGAAGGCTTTGCCCGCCATCCCCTCGGCGACCTTCAGCGCGTGTTCGGCGGCGACCGCGGCTGGCATGGGGTGCCGCAGCTCGACGCCTGCGCCCATGAGCGAGGCGGTGGTCTGGGCGGTCCACTCCAGGTTGGAGGTGACCTCGTGGTGGGCGAACAGGAGGCCGAGCACGCGGTTCTGCACGTGCCCGATCCGCGTCCCGGTGGCGCCGTAGCGGCTGCTGCGCAGGATGTTGCCCAGGACGTAGACCAGCTCGGCGGCCTGCACGTCCTTGATCACCTGCGCGTCCAGGAAGGTCACGCCCGGCTTGACGTACTCCGACTCGAACAAGGCCTGAGAGGCCTCCCCCGTGGTCGGGTGGCGCATGGTGCCGTTGTCGTAGGTCGCGTTGCTGGTCCGGCTGTCCACGACCTCGGTGGCGGGCAGGAGGCTGAAGGCGTCCTCCGTCATCACTCGGGACCGCTGGGCGCCGCCGCCGCCGGCCGCGAAGCCATACAGCCAGCAGTCGATGCAGCGCTCGCACGGCTGGTTGGAGTTGAGGAGGCAGAGCTCGTCGCCCTTGTCCGGCTTGCGCAGCAGGCCGAGGTCACGGAGCAGCTCACGCCCCGTCCGCCGCTCCACCGCCACCTGCTTGCGCTTGGTGATCACCACGCGCTCGGTGGACGCCGCGCCGCCGTCCAGCGTCACCACCTCGCGGCAGATCGGCTCGCCGGTGCCCTCGGTGCGAAAGATGCACTCGGACTGGGTGTGCCGCAGCAGCAGCACATGGACGTAGCGGCCGAGCGGCAGGTTGCTGTAGGTCGGGGTGAGGAAGGCGCCGTGGTGGGCGCCCAGGGTATCAAGGATCGTCATGGGTCGATGCTCCTGGTGTGGGAAGGTCAGGCCTCGGACGCCGCGGCCTTCTTGGCCTCGGACGCCGCGCGGATCAGCCGTCGGAAGGCGGTGATGTAGCTCGAACGAAGGATGCGCTCCTGGCTTCGGAACCGCGCCAGGTCGTCGCCGTAGAAGTCGCAGATGATGGCGCGGAGCTGGGCGGCGAAGTCCCGCGCCCCCTCCGACTCCTGCCGGCCCGCGCCGTAGCCGGTCTCTCGCTTCTTGACCGTCTCGACCGCCGTGAAGATGCGATCCTCGGCGGCGGCCAGCAGCGCGTCGATGTCGAGCGGCGGCTGGCCGCGTCGAAGCAGCTTGAAGCACTCGTTGAGCGGGCGGAGCAGCTTGTTGCGCTCGAAGCCCGACGGGGCCAGGTGGTGGTCGAACGCCGTCTGCGCCAGCGCCTCGATCGCCGCCATGAGGTTCTTCTCCGTCTCCGTCATCGGGTCCTCCATCAGTTCGTACAAGATCGCGTAACCGTCCGCGACCAGACCGCCCGCGTGTGCATCAGCACGCTCCAGGCGCCGGTCGAACCAGGCCACGGCAGAAAGGAACCCGCTGGCCATGGCGCCCGCCAGGCCGATGATCTGAGCGCGCGTCACCTTGTCGCGCAGCCGGAACTCGAGCCAGCAGAACCGCTGGACCCTGCGCACGAGGCCGGGCAGCTCGGCCACCGTCCAGCTCGACCTCGGGATCAGCGCCGCCAGCGAGCTGGGCCGGCTCTCGAAGCGGAGCGTCTCCCTCAGCGCCGCAGCGCCGTCGCCGGACGCGCCGGCCTGAGGGGGCACCACGAGCTGCGGCACGTCGCTCAACACGACGCACACGGGCAGGTCATGGGCGAGGGCGATCGCCGTGGTGACGGCCTGAAAGTAGCGCTCGGTGTCCGACTCTGCCGGTGAGTAGAAGGGCAAGGTCAGCACGTTGCCGAGCTCCACGTCCCGCGCTGGCAGCACCAGCCCGACCTTCTTCAGGTCCCACGGCTTCGGCGACTGGCCATCGGGGTGAGCCAGGAACAAGCGATCGGCCACGTCCTCCCCGCGCGCCGCCTGGAGCGCCCGACACGCGCCCGCCCACTGCCGCACCGAGCTCCCCGCCCGCGCCATGGCGTGAAGGAACAACGGCACCGACGCGCCGGTCCCATAGATGAGCTGCTGCAGGCTGAGCGCCTCCTGCGCGATGGGGTCCACCAGCCGGGTCGGATCGCTGCGCCCGGCCCCGACGGAGTTCGAGAACTGCGAGACCTTCACGTTGCGCCCCACATGGGCAGACAGCAGCTTGCCCGCCCCGTGGCGACTCGCGCCCGCCGAGCTGCGATCGTTCGCCAGGTAGCGGCTCAGGTACGCCTGCCCCGGAAACGGCGGCACGCCGACCCCGTCGAGCTGGAGCACCTCTCTGACGTAGTCCTTCAGCTCGGGCCGCAGGCCCTCTCGCTCCTGCTCCCCCATCAGCGACCGATACAGCTCCGCCGCGAACGCCACGAGCCCCGTCGCTTCCTCCACGCCCCCAGGCAGGTTCCCGCCGATGACGAAGGGACGCTCGTAGAGCGGGTCCAGGCCCTCGTACCGCGCGAACTCGGCGCACGGCCCGCCGACCTGCGCCAGCAGGAGCTCGGTGGGGTCCGCCCAGCCCTTCGTCTCCTTCTTGAAGGTCTTTCGCGCGTCCTTGAGCAGGTTCTCGGCCGCGCGGTAGATGCGGCCGGCGTGGATCCAGGCGTCGGCCTCGTGGTCCCACCGCAGGTCGCCCGCGAACACCGCCTCGTCCGGGCTCTGCCCGCGCAGCGCGTTGAACGCCGCCCGCCGGGTCTCGAGCGTCTTGCGCAAGCCGACCAGGTTGGACGCCACCGCCCAGCCTCGCACCAACGCCCCGACCTCGCGCGGAGCGCTCAGGGCGAGGGCCACCCGATCGATCTTGAGCCCGTCCTTGCCCGCCTTGAGCAGCGCGTCCGGGTCGGTCATCAGGAGCCCGGACCGCGCCGCCGAGAGCCGCTCCAGGATCTCGTCCATGCTGACCGCGATGGGCGCGCCCCGCACCAGATAGCCCGTCCCATCAAAGTAGATCCACACGGGCAGCGCCCCTTTGTCCCTCAGCACGTCCTCGGTCGCCTTGTGGATGAGCTGCGAGAGCACGCCGCGGTGCTCGGCGAGCCGATGCCTCACGATGTGGATGCGATCACCGGTCGCCTCGGCGAGCTTGCGCGCGACGCGGTCCTTGAAGTGGTGCTCGTCGAGCGTGAAGGACAGGTCACGGATGTCGGCGGCGACCATGAGCGGCATGAGCCGATCCCGCAGCGGCGCCACGTCGAACGACAGCCGACTCAGCCGGCCCAGGAAGGCGTCCCCGTCCCTGGCGTGCTCGTCCGAGGTGTTCTCGATGAGGGTGCGCAGCTCCCCCATCTGCGCGTCCGCCCCGCCCAGCAGCGCGTCCACGCCCAGCATCGCCCGGTAGCGCCGCAGCCGGTCGTCATCCCGCACGATGGCCGACAAGCTCCCCCCCTCCCCCGGCATCTTGTTCAGGTCATGCAGCGTGAACGCCGCCAACAAGAGCCGCACCTCGCCGTCCGACAGCCCCACCCACGCAGCCCAGTCCGGGATGGACGCCGCCCCCCTGCACGAGATGCTCGATCAGATGGCTCCCCTCCCGTATCCCATACTGGATGAGATGCGGATCACCCTTCTCCGCCAACGCGGTCAGCCGCGGAAGTACGCAGTCTATCCAGCTCTTGAGCGGTGTGTCTGGCTCATCAAGCCACAGGTTAAGATCAGTCGCCATGATCACCTCGTTTTCCGATGGACTTCCAACCACGTCGTCGCTGAACTATGCGGCCTGCGACGGACAGCGTCAACCGGACTGGAGCGATGGTCGATCCATAGTGGATCACAGTCGCGCCGCGGTCGACCGCCACAGCGAGCGTCCAGCGATAGCCTTCGACTCGACCCGACTCGACCACCAGGCCGACCTCCTTGGCTTGCCCTGGCAGTCGACCGCCCAGAGGGCCTGTCCGGCATGGCCTCGACGCCCGGTCGACCCGCCCCGCGACCGTCGCGGCATGGCCAAGCGGCTCGGTCAACCGCGCTCCGAAGCTATGCCCCTTGCCTCGAGCGCCGGGTCGAGTCCACCTTGAAGCTATGCCGGTACGGTTCGGGGTCGGGTCGGGTCGATCTCGGACCGTCCACGGGCGGTTGACGATGGGGCGATGCGCAACCCATCATGCCTCCTGTGCCATCACCAGGCCCTCGAATCTCCGGGGCGCCTCTGCTGCCCCCCTCCGAGCCCGATCGCCATGCCCGAAGACACCCGCCACAGCAGCCAACACCGTCTGCTCGTCCTGCTCGACTGTCTCGCCACGCGGCCCCACACGGTCCGTGAGCTGGCGGCGGCGTGCGGCTGCGCCGAGAGCGTCGCGCGCCGCGACCTCCGCTGGCTGGCCGAGCAGCGCTCCGAGCTGCGCACCGAGCGCGACGGACGGCACCTCGTCTACGTCCTGGCCGCCCCCGACGCCCCGCCCAACACCCTCTTTCCGGCCAGCGCCTTCTGGATGCTGCTCGCCGCGCACGCGCTGGGGACCGTCGCCGCGAGCGGGACGCGCCAGCTGCTCGACCAGGTCATGAACGAGGCCGTGCGCAAGCTCGGCCCCAACGCGCCCCGCAAGGTGCACGCCCTCGGCGCCGGCTTTCAGCTCTCCGACGCCCAGGCCGAGAGCTTCGACGAGATCGTCGAGGCGCTGTGCTACGAGCAACGGCTGCGGCTGAGGTACCAGGCGCCGGGGCGACCCGAGCGCACGTCCATCGTCGAGCCGTTGAGCTTGATCTTGTGGGCCGACCGCATCTACCTCGTCGTCCTCGAACCGGAGCTCGGGGACAGGCCGTCGATTCGCCGGATGGACCGGGTGGTCGAGGCCGAGCGCCTCGCAGGGGACCGCTTCGTCTACCCTCCGGTCGAGGACTACAGCCCCGGCCAGCTCCTCGGCGACTCCCTTGGCCCGTTCGTCCGGGGAACGCCCACGACGGTCACGCTGCGCTTCTGGGGAGAGGACGCCGACATCCACCGCACCCACGCCTGGCCCGTGCCGCACCGCACCGTCTCGGACGATCCGCTCATCGTTGAGCTCGAGACCGCCGTCGATCACAGCTTGATGCACTTCGTGCTGAGGCTCGGCGATGGGGTGGAGGTGCTGGCGCCAGAGGCGCTCCGGCAGGAGGTGCGAGCGCGGCTCACCGCGGCGCTTGACCGCTACGGCCGGCCCTCACCGAGCGGCTGAGGGCGCCGCGTCACCCCACCTCCGGCGCGCCCCACAGCTCGCCTTCGTCGAACCCGAGCTCGGCGAAGTCATCGGCGCGGAGGGCGGACTCGCCAGCCATGAAGAACTCGTCGAGCTGAGGGGGCTTGACCGCCGTGCCGGCCAGCATCGCGTGGGCCTGGCCGCGGTGGTGGAGCTGGTGCTGGAAGAGGTGCAACAAGACGCGGTCCACGCGGTCCGTCACCACCCCGCGTGCCCGGATCATCGCGACGGGGCCGGCCAGCCGGTCCGCGGTCAGGTTCGCGCACACGGCGATCAACCGGCGGTCCACCGCCCGCTGCTCGCGCGAGAGGTCGGCCAGCGCGGGGCACGGGAGCTCACTGGCGAAGGCGGCCGGGCCGAGGGTGCCACCCTCGAGGGCGTCCACATAATACCAGTCCACGATGAGGATGTGGTTCAAGGTCGCCGGGAGGGAGGGGAAGAAGCTGGTGCGCGGGGCGGCGAAGGCCTCGGGGGTCAGGCCGGCGCAAGCGCGGAGGAGGCGGTGGTTGGCCCAGGCGTTGTTGTGGGCCATGGCGCGGAGCCAGGTGGTGGCGGGATCGTGCATGGGTCGGTGCTCCTGGGGACGGGGCGGCTCATGGCCGCATGATGAGGATGTTCGAGCCCCGGTACACCCCTTGCCCGAACCTTGTGCGCTGCTCGACCGGAGGGGCGTCGGTCCGGGGTCACGATCCCCCCTCCACCTCCGCTCGCGAGGCCCCCACACCCGGCTGGACGACGCCCTGACCGAGGTAGAGCACGACGCGATAGATCTCGCTCTGCGACGGCACCTCGACGACACCATCGTCGAGATGCTGACGATGGTCGGTCACGACGGGACGCACCGTCTCCCTGATGGTGTTGAGGAGCGCGCGCACGCGCTGCTCCTCGGGGTGGCCGGGCCAGAGATCGAACGAGTAGGTCGAGCCGCTCGTGGCCTCCTTCCAGGGCGGGGGGGCGGCGGGGTCGAGGCGACAGATCACGGCGTCAAACACGGCCGAGAAGTGGTCGTAGAGGGCGCTCTCCCACCGCGCGGGCTCGCCGGGAGGTGCCTCGAAGCAGGATGCGCCCCAGCGCAGGGGCTCGTCCTCGGTGTCGAGCGCGATGCGTCCGCTGGCCTCCAGCAGCGCCACGTGGTTCATGATCTCGGGCAGCGACAGATCCATGAGGGAGGCCAGCTCGGTGAGGCCGACCGGACCGTGCCGGTAGATGCAGGCCCAGACCAGGTGGGCCTCCACCTCGACGTCGCGCGCGGGGAACGCCTCGCGGAGTCGAGCGGGCGCGGCCACACGACAGCGCAACCCGTCGGCGGAGCGCTCGAGGATGTGGGCGTCCTCGAGCTCTCGGATCATCGCGTGGAACCAGGTGTCGTAGCACTTGATGCAACGTCCCGCGCGCAGCTCGTCGATGGGGATCCACTGGCCCCGTGAGGCCTGCAGACGCACCAGGGCGGTGAGGCGCCAGGCGCTGAGCGGCTGCAGGTCGCGCTCGCGCTCGAGCTTGCCCTCCCAACGGCGCGTCCAGCAGCGGATCGACTCGGCGGACGTCTCGAACATCTCGGCGATGATGCCCTGAGGCACCCCACGGCGTCGAAGCTCCACAACGAGCTGATCGCCCAGGTCCTGGCGCCACGACTTGAGAGAACACCGCAGCTTGAGCGCGACGATGAGCCTGGCGAGGAAGGAGACGAAGAGACTGGAAAACCAACCGATGATGCGTGATCCGTCGCCCATGAGGCCTCCTTGTAGTCCAGCCTGAGTGGCAGTCCGACCCGCAGAGCAGGGAGTCCGGCGAGCGACAGCTCGCCGGAGGCCCTGCGTCGCGGGACGGACTGAGACTCACGGCGGTATAGGTGAGGCAGGAGGCAAGAACAAATGGCCCGGATGATCTCGGGAGAGGGCTTTCTCGGCCCGGCGAGTGGCGCGGTCGAAGGCGTGCTGCCACGCGTTCGACGACCAGGCTCTCACGCAAGGCCGAAGAAGAGTCAGGGCTCGTGGAAAAACAAGTGGGGGTCCAGGGGGCGCTGCCCCCTGGCCGCCGGAGGCACGGTGCCTCCGGCGGCCGGGGGCGAGCCGCCCCCTGGACCCCCACTTATTTTTCCACAAGCCCTTACGGGAAATCATCAGACAACTGTTCCTGCCTCCATGCGCAGACACTGACAGCCTGCGTCGCGCCAGGCAACCCAAGGAAACCTGGGGTGCTCCCTCCAACCTGCAGACGGCCCCGGCGACGAAGCTGGCTTCAGGGGCGTCGAACGTCGCAGACAGGGCTCAGGGATGGCACCCCCGAGTGACAGACCACGGCGCAATAGCGCATGTTCCACAGGGTGTTGCGACCTGTGGGGCGCACTCGAAGCCATAGTCGCCCGCGCACTCGGGCGGCGTGATCGCCCGAGCATCGCCCTCCAGACGCGCCCCCGGCGTCACCGGCGGGTCCGGGACTCCGATCGTGATCCACAATGTGCACGAGCTGCCGGCCGGCGTGGGGGTGATCGACTGCTCGAAGAGCAGCTGTCCTTCCCACGGCCCCACGCCGGTGAGGATCGCCTGGTGCTCCTCCAGCGCGTCGCCCGGTTTGCAAATCCTGACCGCGAGATCAGCGGGGCGACCCCGTTCATCGAACTCAAGGGTGAGCGGAGCCCCCTCGAACTCAATCACCGCGCCGTCGATGTCCCAGAACTTGTCATCGAGACAGCCCGGCGGACTGATGCACGCACCATCGAAGCAGCGCGCCGTCTCCTCCAGACAATCGACATCGACCTCGCATGGGGCGAGACAGATGCCCTGCGCCGCGGGGCTGCTCTGGTCGCACTGCCGATGTTGTGCATCGGAGGCGGGTGCCAGGCAGATCCCACCACCCTCGCCAGGCTGTGCGCAGGCGTCGTCGGCGACACACTCGGTGGTGCAGACATGGCAGATGCAGCGCGCGCCACCGCACTCGGCGTCCTCGTCGCACGGCTGCAGCCAGTGGGACTCGCTGTTGATCAGCGGATCATCCGGGGGACGGTCATCGAAGCATCCCGCCGCGACCAGCGAGACCAGCGAGAGAGCGACGACCGCGTGAGGCCGGCCTCGCATGCGACGGTGCGTGATCATGGAGCTCGCCCCTGCCGACGTGGACGCCCAGGACCTGCGACGCCTGAGCACGGTCTTCGAACGATTCGCCATAGCGTGACCTGAAAACATGGGACCCATCACCCACACCCGAACCCCGTGGAGCAGACGCCGCCGAGCAGCGTCAGCCCTCTGCGGTTGAGCAGCGCTCATCGGCACTCCCGTTGGACCGCCGTCTCCTCCGTGCGCCAACAGTATCCACAGGCAGGGTCCTGGATCTCAACACAGGCCTCGTCCCACAAGGCCTCGCACTCCACCGGCGCCACGATGTGCGCCTGCCAACGCAGGCCGTCTGCCCGGGCCAGCTCGTCCACGTGTTCAAGCGGCTCCCAGCCGGTGCATCGATCACCCGATCCAACCATGATGCCGTCGAACAGGACGGTGATCTGCTCACGGGTCTCGATCCGCACCGCGATGTCGTTCAGGAAGGTGTGCCCTTCCTCCTTGCAGACCCGGGCCCGGAGCGCCGCGCCGCCCGCTTGAGCCTCGATCTCGACAAAGAGCACGATCCACAACCCGTCGAAGGGATTCAAGGTCTGCACACGCACGGTGGCAGGGACGCCATCCCAGCCGCTCGGGAACTCACAGGCCACGGCATCGGCATCGGCCTGTACGTCGTCGTCCCCGGCGTCACATGCAGCGCCCGCGCAGTCTCCCGCATCGGCGTCCTGGAGCGCGGGAGGAGGAGCGTCGTCTTCACAAGCAACCAAGGCGGCACAAAGACAACAAATCACCAAGAGTGAACGATGAAAAGCGTAACCCACAGAGGCTTCTCCTGCTGAGGACGGGGTCTTGACTCATCCCACTTCAAGACGATCGCTATGGTCTGGTGTCTGTCTCTCAAGACCATGAACATCGCCCCCCCAGAAATGGTTGCGTATCACGGACCGAGCGGGGCCGAAAGTCAGAGGAGTCTTCGGAGCACCATGAAACCATCAATCCGTCGCCCTGTCGAGTCCCTGTCGCACCCGCCAGATCAGCGTGGGGTGGCGACCGGATCCGCCTCCCCCCGCCGCTTGAACATCGGCGCGAAGATCACCCGGTAGGCGTTGTCGTGGTAGACGGCCTGCAGCACATCCGGTGGCAGGTGGATGGGACGGACCTTCCACGGCCCCTGGATCGGCACCGGGTGGGGGATCTCGCCCACCTTCGCGCTGTCCTGCTCGAGGAAGGCGAAGTGGGCGGCGAAAAAACCGTCGACGTCCTCGGGCTGCGGAGGGGTGCGGGAGAGCGAGCCGAGGAACAGGGCCATGACCTCCTGGCCGTCCGGCCCCGCCTCGAGGTGCACGCCCATGTCCGTGCCGAACAGGATGCGATCCTTGAACTTCACGAACAGGGCCCGGACCTTCGCCGGGTCGTGCCGCCCGATCTCGCCGATGCGCGCCGACAGGTCCACGAGCGCGTTCGGGTACGTCGTGAGCACGCGCTCCACGTCGTCGAGGTCCTCGGGGTTGTTGGCGAAGTGGACGAGGATGAACGTGGTGTCGGGGTGGCGGGCGATCATGCGGTCGCGCTGGGCGAGCAGCGCGGCGCGGCGCGGATACTTCGGGTCGGCGAACGACCAGTCGGGGGCGGCCGAGAGCTCCTCGTAGCGCTCGTTCTCAGGTGTCAGCGGCTCGAAGAAGGCCTTGGGGTCGCTGGTGTGGATGGACACCGGCACGCCCAACTCGCCGGCCTTGCGCCAGATCGGGTCGAAGCGGGCGTCGTCCACCGCGATGAAGTGGCCGTCGAGGTCCACCACGCCGAGGCCCAGCACCTTCGGGATCTTCAGGCCGGCGTAGCCCTGGCGCACCGCGTCCTCGAGGCCCTCGGCCATGCGGGGGCCGAACTCGGCGGCGTTCACCGCGCGCCAGACCAGGTTGTAGAAGACCGCCACCCGCCCCGGCCAGGCGCCGATCGCCGCCAGGTGCCGCGCGAACCCCTCCGGCCGCGCTTGATGGCCGCCGCTGAGGTTGACGATCCGCTGCACGCCGTTGCGATCGGCCAGCGCGAGGGCCTGGGGATAGGCGTCCGAGGCGATGTGGGTGTGCACGTCGATGATCGGCGCGCGCGCCACCGGCGCAGCGGGCGCCTCCGCGGGCGGGGCGACAGGTGACGGCGGCGCGACCGCAGGTTCGGCGCACTGGCGACAGCCGGCGGCGAAAAACAGCACCAGCCCCGCCACCGAGGCGAGCCCGACGAGGCCCTGCACGGCGCGTGGGTAGGCCATGGCGCTCAGCCTCCCCGCGCCGCGCGGTGCAGCTCCGCCTCCGACGCGCGCTGATAGTTCGGCTCCAGCGTCGCCAGGTCCGGGATGGCGTCAGCGGTCGCCCGCCGCGCGGCCAGCAGCGCCACCTGGCTCGCTCGCACGATGCCCAGCGGCCCGTCCACGACGTGAACCCGACCCCCACCCGCCCTCACCCCCACGCCGAGCACCGCCTCGAACCGAGCGGCCGCCTCCCCACACAGCGTCACCACGCCGCCATCGGCGCCCGCCAAAGGCCGGGCCAGGAGCTCGCCGAGCTCCTCGGGATCGAGCGCGAGGTCCTCGGTGAGCCGCACGAGCTCGCCCCCGCCCGCCTGGAACACCGAGGCGTACAGCTGCCCCTTGCGCGCATCGAACAACGGCACCACCCGCCCCACCGCCGCACCGACGCCCCACGCCAACGCCTCCAGGCTCGACACCGAAACCAGCGGCAACCGGCGCACGAAAGCCACCGCCTTGAGCGACGCCAGCCCGATCCGCAGCCCCGTGAAGCTGCCCGGACCGGCGCCCACCGCCAACAGGTCCACCTCCGACAACGCGACGCCGCCATCGGCCAGCACCCCATCGATCGCGCCGAGCAGCGCGCTGGCGTGGCCGGCGTGCGAGCGGATCACCCGCTCGGCCAGCAGCCGCTCGTCCCGCATCAGCGCGATGCTCTGCACCAGCGAGCTCGTATCGACGGCCAATATGCAGCGATAGTCAGGCATGGCTTCTCAGGCGTTGAACCAGTCGGCGAAGTCCTGCCAGTACCGGGTGATGTCGTTCTTGAACGCCAGCAGCATCAACAGCACGATCAGCCCAAGACCGATGTAGTACGCGATCTGCCGCGTGCGCTGGTTGAGCTCCTTGCGCTTGATCGCCTCGATCGTGAACAGCATCAGGTGACCGCCGTCCAGCACCGGGATCGGCAGCAGGTTCACCAGGCCCAGGTTGATCGAGATCAGCGCCATCATGTCCACGAACGGCTCCCACCCCGCGCGCCCCGCCCGGTTGGCCAGATCGAAGATCATGATCGGCCCGCCGATCGTGTCCGTCGACACCTTGCCCTGGATCAGCCGCACGATGCCCGTCACCATCAGCTTCGTCCGATACCACGACTCCCGCGGCCCATGCACCAGCGCCATGCCGACGCGCGTGCTGAACGGCACGGCCACCGGCGCCGGAAAGTGCACCGCCTGATACGCGCTGAAGCCTCCCCACAGCTCCGGCGTCGGCTCATTGAACGGCCCCTTGATCATCCGGATCACCGGGTCGTAGCTCGCCTTCAACACCTCGCCGTTGCGCCGCCACGTCAGGGTGTAGGACACCTTGATCTCGGTCTTGTCCACGTCCGGGTTGGCGTGCATCTCCTTCCAGAACGCCTGCTGGATGTCCTCCATCATCGTCGCGGCCATGTCGTACTGCTTGCCGTCCAGCGTCAGGAGTTGGTCGCCGACCTGCAGGCCCGCCTTCGCCGCCGGGCTGCCCGCCTCCACCCGCGAGACGAACATCGAGCCCGGCTCGAGCCCCAGCGTCCAGGCCCCGTCCACCTGCACCGCCGACACCGTCGTCTTGAACGCCGCCCCAACGGCCATGCCGCCGTTGAGGAAGTCCACCGACTGCGGACGCGCGACCACGAACTTCATCGGCCGGCCCCCGCTGGCCGCCACCGTGTTGGCCACCTGCAGGTAGCTCTCCATCGGCTTGCCGTCGATCGTCACCACCCGGTCAAAGGTCCGAAGCCCTCCCCGCGCCGCCGCCGAACCCGCGTCCCCCACCCCGATGATCGGCCCGAAGCTGCCCGCACCGATCCCGAGAAAACCGTACTCCTCCTTGGTCAGCCCCAGCGCGTCGCGCTTCGTCCTGGCCTGCGGCACCACGAGGTAGTTCAGCCGCTGCTCGCCGCGCTGGATCTCCATCCGAAGCTCGCGCCCCGCCGCCGCCCGCACGTGATCGGTGATGTCGGTGAAGTAGAGCACCGGCTCCCCGTCGATCGCCACGATCACATCGCCCGCCTGCAGGCCCATCGACGCGCCCTCCTCCACCGGGCGCGCGCTCGCCGCTGCCCCCTCGGGAAGCACCTGGCCCACATACGCCGGCGGCAGCTCCGAGACGCTCAGCGCGAAGAAGCCGTACACGAACAACGGGAAGATCAGGTTCATCGCTGGCCCGGCCAGCACAATAATATACCTTTGCCACAAGGGCTTACGCACAAACGCGCTGGTGCAGAGCTCGTCCGGCAACGGGTTGCCGTGGGTGTCGTACAGCTCCTCCGGCTGCATCCCCCACATCTTGACGTAGCCGCCGATCGGGAACGCACACACCGCGTACTCCGTGTCGCCCTTCTGGAAGCTCAGCGGCTTGATCACCGGCCCCATCCCGAGCGCGAACCGCTCCACCTTCACCCCGAACACCTTCGCCCAGAAGTAGTGCCCGAACTCGTGGATGAAGATCAGCACGCCGATCAAAATAAGAAAATAGACGATTTGCATCGAACTCCGACCCTCGACCCTCGCCAGACGCCTCAGCGCGCCCTGGCGTTACCTGAACAGATAGTGCTGGAAGAAGTAGAACCAGGGCAACGCGAAGATGAGCGCGTCGATCCGATCCAGCATGCCCCCGTGACCATAGATGATGATGCCGCTGTCCTTGACGCCGTGCGCACGCTTGATAAGCGACTCACACAGGTCCCCCGTCTGTCCCAGGATGTTGGCCGGGACCGCCAGCGCGAACACCTGCCACCATGCCAACTCCGGAAGCGCCGTCAACTTGAAGATGACGACCGCGGTCACCGACGCCAGGAGACCGCCCACGGCGCCTTCCACGGTCTTCTTCGGGCTAACGCGCGGCGCCAGCTTGTGCTTCCCGAACGCGCGACCGGAGAAGTACGCCCCCGTATCACTCCCCCACACCACCGCGAACGCCATCAGGATCCAGTAGCCCCCGTCCTCACCCCCGTCCCGCTGCAACAGCGCCATCAAGCCCGGCATGATACCGCAGTACACCATCGCCATCGCGCCCGAGCCCGCCAGCAACGACACCTTCTCGAGGTCCTTGTACGTGAACAAGAAAGTCAAGAAGATCCCCAGCGCGCCCGCCGCGAACGTCAGCGCCAGCATCGTCCCGTCCGCCCCGAACGACGGCGTGCTCGTCAGGTACAGCACCGACGCCACGGCGCCCGTCGCCGCGGCCGTCACGAGCTGGCCCGCCCGCTGCGTCGAGCCCCCCACCATCGACATGTACTCCCACGCCGCGATCACACATGCCGCCAGCACCACCAACGCAAACGCCCACGTCGGCGCCAGAAAGATCACCGCCAACAGCGCGGGGATCCCGATCACGGCTGTCACCAGCCGAGGCAACAGGTCTGACTTCTTCTTGGGCGCCTCGGCGGCGTCCGGGCTCGGGTCTTCGACAGCGTCGTCGGTCATGATCGTCCGGGGTGTGGTAGAGCTTGGGGCGGCGCCGCCAGCGCGCGGCGCAGCAGTGTTATCCTACCACGGCCGCCGTGTCCACCGCCCTGCCTGCCTCGGCCAGGGCAATCGAATTCTGGGCTCCGCCCAGACCCGCTCAAGGCTACCGCCTTGAGAATCCGTTTTCGAAGATAAAATATATGGATTCTCAAGGCGGTAGCCTTGAGCGGGTCTGGGCGGAGCCCAGCCGAAAGTTCACCCTCTGAAACCGAAGGCACAGAACTCGACCGCCCTGCTGCCTCGGCCCGTCACCGCCGACGCGCCCACACCAGCCCGCAGATCGTCAGCACCATCAGCATACCCGCACCACCGCCCGCGGCGCACTCGCCAACCCCGACCACCGCACAGCTGTCGTCGCTCGACCGCCTCGAGACCGCCCCCGCGCCGCCCCCTTCGTCCACCCCGCTGTTGCTCACACCTCCACCATCGTCAGCCTCGCCATTGTTGCTCGCCTCGCCGTTGTTGCTCGCCTCGCCGTTGTTGCTCGCCTCCGGCTCCCTGGCCCGCACCACGGTGATCGCGACGCTGTCCCGCCCAAGCGCCCCCGCCTGGTCGAAGACGGTCAGCTCCGCCACATACCGCCCCGGCACCCCGTACGTGTGCCCGATCACGTCGCCGCGACCGACCTGCCCATCGCCAAAGTCCCACCGCCACGTCACCACCTCGTCGTCCGGGTCGCTCGACCCACGCCCGTCGAACCGCACCCGCAGCGGGCTCTCCCCCGTCAACGGCTCGGCCGAGAGCACCGCCGTCGGCGCCTCGTTCGGCGGCAGCTCGTTGACGTAGACCGGCTGCGTCCAGGCATACCCCGCCGGTGAGCGCACCCGCGCACGCACGTACAGCTCGTCCCCACGGAAGTCGTACGACGCAAAGTCGCCCTGCGTCGTCTGCAGCACCACCCCGTCCCGCCCGAGGAACACGATCTCCGTCGCCCCCGGCGCGTCCACCTCGTACAGGTTGCTCGTCCAGCTGAAGTCCGACAGCGTCGCCCCGTTCGATGCATACAGCCGCCCCCGCGCCATCGCGTCCAGGATCGACTCCGTGTCGAGCGCCTCGGCGTCCACGTAGATAAAGCCGCCGCCGGGCGGCGACGCGCCCCCGCCCAGCGTGTGCGAATCGTCCGTCGCCACCGCCCACATGGGCCGACCCACCGACAAGACCCCGTCCCAGATGTCCTCCGAGCTCATCCCGCTCCGCTCGACCACCGTCGGATGCGCGTTGTAGACCTCCAGGAACGCCACCCCGTCAAGCTCGGCGACCTCCTCGATCACGTCCCGCGCCGTCAGGTAGCTCCACTCCGGATGGTTGAGCTGCGGCATCGAACCGGCCGCCCACACCACCTCGAAGCTCGCCGAGATCGTCGTGCCCGGGTCCACCTGATACGGCAGATCCAACCCGTTCACATGATGCGCGCTCGTCGTCAGCTCCTCGCCGGGGATCAACACGAACCCGTCGTCCACCAGCGGCCGCATCGCCCCCTGCGCGTCGTCGAACGCCTCCAGCCCCGTCAAGAACTCCCGGTCCTTGTACCGGTTGTGGTCCGTCAGCACCACGAAGCTGTACCCGTGCGCCTTGTACCACCCCATCAAGTCCTCGATGGGTGTGTCCGAATCCGGGCTGAACTCCGTGTGACAGTGCGTGTTCCCCTTGAACCACTCAGCCCGGGCAGGCCCAGCGAACGCAATAGCAGACAGCGCCACCACAACGACCACGGTTGTGCGTTTACCAGTCATCCACCCACTCCACAGCTCCACCGGTCCAGCGAACCCACTCCGAACCCCCAGAGTGTATGGACCGCCCCCACCGAAGTCCAGCCACCCGACCTCACCCCTGCACGTCCACCTCCAGCCGCACCGGGCTGTGCGCCCCCACCGCATCCCAGCTCACCCGCACCGCCAACACCACCACCCCCGCCGCCACCGCGTCCGCCAGCGCCTCGGCAAACCCCGGATCCACATGCGCCGCCGGCCCGAAGCCCTCCACATCCCCCCGACCCGCCACGAACACCATCGCCGCCGCCTCTCCCCGCGCCGCCCGCACCTGCAGCAACCGCACATGCTTGAGCCCCCGACGGCTCGGCGCATCCGGCCACATCGCCCGCCCCCCCACCTTCAGATCCATCGCCTTGACCTCGATCACCCACGAACCCTCCTCCGTGTGCGCCACAAAATCCACCCGGCTCCGCCCCATCGACACCTCCGCATCCAGCCCCACCAACGTCTCCCCCGTCGCGATCTCCGGAAACAACCCCGCCCCCAGCATCACCGGAAACAACTCGTTGGCCACCGACGCCACCAGATTCACCCCCACCCCCTCCACCTCCCCCATCACCGTGCTCCACGCCAGCTTCCGCGGCGGCCCGAACGGCCCCCGAAGCCACACCCGAGCCCCCGGCACCAACACCTCCGCCAACCGCCCCGGATCGGCCAGATGACTCTCCACCACCGAACCATCCTCCTCCAGCCGACACACCGTGCTGAACCGATGCGGCCGCGACACAAACCTCGCCGGCATGAGCGGCCCCGGATGTTGATAGATGTAGGTGTTCATCGATGCTCCTGCGCCCCCACCCCCCAGCCCCCTCTCCCGTAGGACGGGAGAGGGGGAGGCCCTCACCCCCCAGCCCCCTCTCCCCTCGACGGGGAGAGGGGGGGCCGGACAGTAAGTTGTTGCTACATAAGTAATAAAACCTGTTCTACTCCCCCTCTACCCTCATAGGGGAGAGGGGGTTGGGGGGTGAGGGCCTCCCCCTCTACCCTCATAGGGGAGAGGGGGCTGGGGGGTGAGGGCCGAGCCCGCGTAGGGCGGCGGAACGAGCGGAGCGAGTTGCGCAGGACGGGCGAGCGCAGCGAGAACGGCCGTAG